>Ga0308019_10002506_pt1 | contig 10489 bp, 11 predicted proteins | sample Neamet284_FD_203135 | JGI IMG/M metagenome (GOLD analysis project Ga0308019, IMG submission 203135) | Marine microbial communities from water near the shore, Antarctic Ocean - #284 | ecosystem: Environmental > Aquatic > Marine > Unclassified | place: Southern Ocean | collected 2014-10-01
GATGCTATAATACTTCTTCATGGATTTCCTGAAACCTCGCACATGTATAAAGATCTTATGAAACTTCTTGCAGATAATAATTACAAAGTTATAGCGCCAGACCAACGGGGTTATAGTAATGGTGCCAGACCCAAATCAAAAACCGACTATAAAGTTGAATATCTTGTTGAAGATGTATTTTCATTGGCTAATGAATTTGGTTTTGAAAAATTCCATTTGGTAGGACACGATTGGGGGGCATCAGTTGGCTGGGTAGCTGCTGCTACTAACCCCAATAGAATTATAACTTGGACACCATTGTCAGTACCTCATCTTGATGCATTTACACAGGCATTAGAATTCGATGAAGATCAGAAAAGAATGAGTAGGTACTTTAAATTTTTCAAATTACCAATAATTCCTGAGCTATTTTTTTCAATAAATAATCATAAAAATTTAAAAAGTATATGGAGTGAAAGTTCTAATGAGCAAAAAGAAGAATATTTAAAAGTTTTTAAGCAAAAAGGTGCCTTAAAAGCATCGTTAAATTGGTACAGAGTAAACATCAATAGTGAAAATATAGCAAATCTTGGTGATATATCTACGACAACTCAATTTATCTGGGGTATTAAGGATACGGCTCTGGGAAGAAAGGGAGCTGAACAAACAGAAAACTATATGAAGGGTAAGTATAATTTTATCGAGTTGGATTTAGGTCATTGGCTGATTCAGGAGGACTATGACACGATTTCTTCTATAATCCTAAATTTTATTAATGAGAATTCAATAAATTGAAATCATTTAAAAACTACATAATACATCCTCACATTCGTGGGGTTTTTTGTTTGGGGGATGATGGGTAGGTTTGGATATGATTAAGCGCATCACACCAATGCTGTTATTTGTAAGATTATCGTTTTATTATGAAAAATAAATTTATCCCAACAGATTATAAGATTCCTGAAGTATTAGAAACTGATAGGTTTCGTTTAAGAATGCTGACTGTTAAAGATGTTAAATTAGATTATGATGCTGTTATGACCAGTCTTGAACATTTACAGAAAACGAAACCTTTTGGCCCCAATCATAAATGGCCAACAAAAGATTTGTCTTTTGAACAAGATTTAATTGATCTTGGATGGCATCAAAAAGAATTTCAAAAAAAATCTTCATTTGCTTTTACAGTTATGACTTTGGATGAAGCTAAATGTCTTGGTTGCATATATATATATCCTTCTGACAATCCAAGTTATGATGCAATAATTATGATGTGGGTCAGGCAAAGTGAAGTACCAAATGGGTTAGATGAAATTCTTTTTTCTATTGTTAAAAAATGGATTCAAGATAAATGGCCATTTAACAAAGTTGCATATCCTGGCAGAGATGTTAGTTGGGATGAATTTGAGTAAGAATTGTTTTTGTCTCAATTCATTTATTTATATAAATAAAAGTTCAGTTTAAAGAATATAAAAACACTCAATAAAGCTACTAGAAATAATTAAAAGAACTGCAAAAGCAGTTAAATCAAAAAAGAAGACTAAGAATAACTAACCTATAAAGTCCCATATTTGTGTGGTTTTTGTTTGTGGAATAATGGGTAAATTTGTGGATGATTAATTATATATCACTGATACTATTTATTGGGTTGACTTGGGGGCAGAAAGAATACAATATTGATCACATCGTAAAACAAGGTGTAGTATATAAGGAAAAGTTTACTGATGGGATTGTGAATGGTAATATTTTTAAGATGTCTGGCGAAATGAAACTACCATTAGGAAAGATGAAAGATGGGAAAAAAACCGATAAGTGGATGGTATGGTATAATGATGGTACAAAAAAACAAGAAGGAACTTTCAATGATGACGGAAGAAGAGATGGATTATGGACTTATTGGGATAAGAGTAATGGCAAAGAGTATAAAGGGAAAGTGGAAGTAAGTTTTGAAGACGGAGGGGTTATTGGAACTATGATATATGAAGGAGGGGGTTTTTTATGGTATCCAAATAATGAAATCAAATCTTACAATTCTTACAAGAATGGAACATTGGATGGATTATCAACTAGGTGGTATGATAATGGACAGAAAGAGACTGAGTATATTTTAAAGAACAGGAATTATGATGGATTATTTACTAGATGGCGGCTTAATGGAGTGAAAGAAAGAGAAGGGTCTTTCAAGGATGGGAAAAAAGATGGTAAATGGACTGAATGGTATGATAATGGACAGAAGATATATGAAGGGAATTATAAGGGTCTAGATAAATGGAGTGACCCTCAATTAGATGGATTATATACTGGATGGTATGATAATGGACAGAAGAGATCGTATGGAACTTATAATGTTGGGAAAAAAGATGGTAAATGGACTTATTGGTATAAGAATGGGCAGAAAATGGATGAAGAAACTTTCAAGGATGGTGAGTTGATTTCAGAAAAGAAATGGAACAAAGATGGATCAGTAAAGGATTAATTCTAATGATAAACTTCACCACATTATTCGCCCCGCATTCGTGGGGTTTTTTGTTTGTGGGATAATGGCTAAAATTGTTTGAATATAATGGTATCTATGAATTTTAAATCTGCTACTGTTTACATTATGGGTTTGTTCTATATAGTTGTAGGAGTGAAACATTTTCAGGATCCTTCCTGGTTTATTCGTATTGTTCCACCCATACTCCCATTCAAAATGGCCTTAGTATACGTTAGTGGTTTCTTTGAAATTCTCTTCGGGATTCTGTTAATGATTCCCAAAACGAGATTTATAGCTGGTTGGGGTCTAATCCTTTTATTAATTGCAGTATACCCTGCAAATATTTATCTGGCCTTAACAAATGGTGCTGCGATGGACACAACGCCTATTATCGCCTGGGGGAGATTGCCATTTCAATTTGTTTTTATTGGGCTCGCTTATTGGCATGCAAAGCCATAGAGATTAAACAGGTTTTTTAGTTTGGTCAGATAATGGCAAGAGTAGGATTATAATCTAACAAGGATGGTAATATGAATAATCAACAAACAAATAAACCCTTATGGTTCCATTGGGCCCGTTTTTCTACATACATTACAGAAAGATTTTTAGGCGGACCTCAAATACTGAAGCTGGCCTGGGTGATAAACTTCCAAAAGACGGGCACCTTTTTCTTTATACTTTTATTGATGAATTATTATCAGAATTTTTCTCTATCGGCAAATGTATATCTGGCTCTGCATGGGATGTATGGTTTTTGCTGGATGCTAAAGCATTTTGCATTTCCTGATAAAAAATGGGAAAAGAAAGTGACCTTTGGCGGCGGACTAATGGCATTTGTGTTAGTTCTGGGCCCATACTGGGTTTTTCCCTTTCTGCTAATTTCTGGCATATTGGGTCCCGACCAGAAAATGGCAAGTGTACCTGTTTTAGCCACTGCAATATCGCTACACACCATCGGCGTGGTAATCATGATGAGCGCTGACTCCCAGAAATATTTCACCTTGAAATACCATCGTGGACTTATCCGGGAAGGGCTTTTCAAATATATTCGCCATCCAAATTATCTGGGAGAAATCATGCTTTATGCTTCTTATGCTTTGATAGTACAACATTGGATACCATGGGTCATTTTAGCCTGGGTCTGGATCGGAGTTTTTCTGATTAACATCCTTCAGAAAGAAGCATCTATGTCCCGCCATCCCGAGTGGGCAGAATATAAAAAACAGACAGGAATGCTTATTCCAAAAATCTTATAGTTATTTAAGAAAGATCATGAATAAAAAATGCGAAGTTTTAATACAAATTAGCGGGAAAAAACCTTCTTCAAAGCATTCTAAATTATTAACTGATTATCTAATTAATAGTATAGAAGAATTAGATGAAGTTGAAATTATTTCAAAAATAAATCCTGATTATAATTTCAATATTTCTGTCGACAGTGTTGAAATATTCTCAAAAAGAAATTTTTGGAATAAATATCCAAATTATAAGACTATTTTAAACAGGGTCAACAAAAGGCTCGGAGAGAAAAGAGTATATTCGGCAATGAAATTTGCTTACCAGTTAGAAAATGAAAGATTTTAATGATCTTTTTTGGTTTACTTGGAATAGGATAAGTTGTAATTAAAGATAAGTCTAACTAAATCTTTAGATATTATTTTTTATGCGTTGGTTGGTTTTTTTGTTTGCGGAATGATTTGTAGATTTGGGAATGAATAATCGAATTATACCATTACTACTGTTTATTGGGTTTACTTTTTGGAGTTGCGGAAACAATGCACCTGTCATAAAAAGTTTGACCGCTGAACCTGAAACTACATCAATTGGTGGCACTGTTCTGCTAACCTGTATTGCTCATGATGAAGAAGATAATACCTTTGTATATACTTGGGATTGTACGCTCGGGACTATTATTGGAGATGGCAATACTGCTACTTGGACAGCGCCAGATGAGACTGGCGTTTTTTCTATTTCTTGTGAAGTAGAGGATAGTGACCATGGCAATGCTATAGAAACGATTGATATAGTAGTATCATGATCCACCTAAATAAAAATTTATTTATATCATTTTTACTTTTGATTATTTGGAATTGTGATGATCAATATAATAAAGGGAATGAAATCATTTCTATTACATCCAGTGATTCAGAAGTCAAAGGAGGTCGTACTGTACAATTAGCATGTGAAGCCACTGATCAGGATGGTGATAAACTAACTTATTTTTGGGAGAGTGCCAGTGGCTCTTTGGATCAGAATGGTGACAGCGCCACATGGACTTCACCAGCGGATACTGGTGTATATTTTATAACATGTACGATTGCAGATGACTATGGCGCTTCGGCAGTTGGGAGTATTGCAATTAGGGTACATCCACCTAGTCTTGTTCCCGTAAGTGGTTTAGAATGGACATTGACTGATACTGGATTAGTAAATGGTCCAAATTCATCAAATGAAAATAATACAGGAATAACTGATTATTGGGATGGTACTGTAGAAAATGCAGATTTTGGATGGAATGTAACAATCCAAGAAGAAACAGATAGTTCAATTTCCCAATCTCTTCAATTTAAAGTAGAGGATAGTGCTAATTGTGGTGGAAATAATGGTAATACTCAAGATGGAACAGCCACGGCAAATATTCAGGTTAATGGCTCTTCTCCTCTTATTTTGGAGTTAGAATTTTCAGGAATTGGTGAAGCTCAGTCAGCTGGATACGATAGAATTATATTTTATTTGGATGGAAATGTTATTGGTGATGGGCAAGCTCCTGGTGGTGGTCTAGGTTGTGCTGCCGATTCCGTTTTAGTAAATAATGAAGGTCCTCAATCATTAGACCCAGGGCCTCATACTTTGATTATAGAATTTACAACTGGTGATGCTGCATACCATGTAGATGCATATTATGAGATTAAAGCAAAACTCATAGCACCTTAGTGTCATTAATTTATTTTAAAAATTTTTTAAAAATTTCAGCTCTAATATTTGGTTTTACTTTAATCAGTTGCCATAATAATGCTCACCTTCGAACCCAAAAATTATTAAAACCTGGGGAAAAGGTAATTTCAGCTAATACCACAATACTTATTGGTGGAGAAAGAGATATGGATGAAAATGAGAATATAATATCTCAATATCCAAATGGAGTTTTGGGAGGTAGAGGGGAATTCTCTATTTTATTCGGTGGACAAAACTCTGAATATGGACCATACTTAGCTTACGGATTTAATGGAGGATTAGGATATATATACCCAGGTGTTGTTCTCGGATATGGTACTAAGAAATATATAAAATTAAAGAGTGAAAATTGGTGGAAGGTTGGCGGAGACATAGAATTAGATATAACACCTTTAGGTAGGACCATTCATTTTTTACCCACTATTATAAAATCTACAGATTTCTATAATCCTATTTATTGGGGTATCCATGGAATATATACATATGGTAATAAATTAAAACGAAGTGACTTTTATAGGTATTCCACGAAGACTCCAATTGAAAATGCTGAATCTTGGGAAGAGCCTTATTCATATGAATTTCACGAATATGACCAAGAATATATTTATAATATTAATACAACAGGATTGGGACTAACTTTTGGATATGAAGATTTAGCAATTAAAGATCAATCTTTTCAATTTCAGATTAATATTTCTATTGTAAAAAACACTTTTTCATCTAATTCAATACCATCAGATATTAGTGATATTCCAGATGTAGTAGAAATTGAATGGCTAAACTTGCCAAATCAAAATGATTTTCACCCAGTCATTAGTTGTAATATTGGTATAAATAGTTTTGAAGGGATTAGAGGCTTATTTAATAAAAAAGAAAAAACATTTTATAATCCAAATACCGGTGATAGGATAAATAATATTTTTTCAGAGAAGAGTAAGAAAAATATTTTCAAATCGGCAACTTTAATTTCAAATGGGGCATTTCTAGGTTTGGCAGCCGGCGTGTATTTAGGTATCATTGCTACATAGAGAGTACTGTAAACTTTCAATATAAAAAGGATTTAAACAGGAGCCCCACATTAGTAAATTTTCTTGTTTAAATCAACCCCACATATGGTTACAATCATGGTTTGTTAAAGTAATGGTTTTTAGATTTATTAATATATCAAGGATAATAAAATGAAGAAACAACTCCCAATTTTTCTGGTATTACTATTGATAGTAGCAGTAGTAGTGAAAAAACGTTCCATGGTTGACATGGAAAATGAAACTGTAGAAGAAATATTTAACGAAATTGAAATTATTCAAGAAGATGTGAAACCTATTGTACAAGAAGAAAAGCCTGAGGAAGAACTACAACAAAAACCAGCAAAAACCAAAAAAATTGTTGAAGAAGATTTATCTAGAGAAGATGGTGAATATGATGATGGGAAAAAGGATGGGGTATGGAAATATTGGGATAAAAAAGGTATTAAAGAAAAAGAAATAATATTCAAAAAAGGTGATGATATTCTATGGTCATTTTTCGCTCCAAATGGTAACAAAACAAGAGAAGGACAAATGGAAGAAGGGAAGGAAGAAGGGGTGTGGACATTTTATGATGAAAATGGAATAAAAGAGCGTGAGACGGAGCACAAGTCTGGTAAAGAAGATGGAATATATTCCCTATGGTTTGATAATGGGCAGAAAAAAGAAGAAGGCCCATATTTAGGCACCACTAGAATTGGGACATGGACATGGTGGGATGAAAAAGGAAATAAATGGCAGGAAGGTGGCTATTTAAAAGGGGAGCGAGATAGGACTTGGATCACTTGGAATGCTAATGGAAAGAAGCGAAATGAAACAGTTTATAATAATGGTGAATTTGTTACTAAAAAAGAGTATTAGCCTTCAAACCCCACATTCGTGGGGTTTTTTTGTTTATAGTGGTAGTGGTAGATTTGGATATGGAAAAAGATAAGAATCCAGAAGAAGTAACAATAGAAATTGGTACAAATGGACAAGAAGCCTACAAAACATTAGTAGAGTGGGTCAAAACAGTGCCAAAAACGATTAATGAATTAAAAAAGAGTGGCACTGAAGAAGATTTAAAAACATATCAAATGCAGATTAAAATGGTACTCGATAAACTAAAACAGATTGAGCTAAAGTTAGATAATGATTAACCTTATCAATATATAACGATATAAAAACAATGCTTCAGACTATTATAAAACTTTTCATATCATCAGTTATCATTGTTATTGTTTCAGAGATTGCAAAAAAAAATACGTTCCTGGGAGGTTTGATTGTATCGATCCCTCTTATTTCAATACTGTCTATGGTCTGGCTATATATGGATACAAAAAATATTGAAAATGTAATTTCTCTCTCCAATAGTATTCTCTGGATGGTGATTCCTTCTCTTGCATTGTTTATTGCCTTTCCAGTCCTTTTAAAAGCAGGCGTCAATTTTTATATGGGCATGGGTCTCTCTATCTTGATTACCATGGGTTGTTACGGGCTTACAATATTTATTTTAGCTCGATTGGGAATTGAACTTTAATGATTACCAATAATAATGAGAATCTATGATAAATGACACATTCCAGCCCCACAACCATGGGGTTTTTTATTTGTACTAGGATGGCTATCTTTAATCATCTAATAAAGTTTATTATGAAAACTCTTACAAATTTATTTATTCGTTCACTTCTTTTGACAGCCGTTACATTTGCTCAATGGTCATCTGATCCTGCATCTCCACAATTATTAGGCAGTGGTGTTCAGGCACAAGTAAAGGCCACATCTGATGGGGGTGTATATGTTGCCTGGCTTACTGACATGGGTGGTTATCATGTGTATCTACAACGATTTGATGCAACAGGAGTAGCACAATTTGATGATGGTGGCATGCTAGTGAGTGATAATAACAATGAATCATGGATTGCCGTTTTTCATATGAATCTTGCTGTGGATAGTGATAATAATGCCATTATTACCGTTTTAGATACGCGGGCAGGCCCATGGAATGTATATGCTTATAAGATTTCATCAGATGGCTCTATGTTATGGGGAGATGATGGAGTATCAGTTTCAAATTCCAGCCAGACAAATTATTCTCCTCGATTAGCTGTCTTAACAGATAATAGTGTTGTGGTTGCATGGTCTCCAAATTCAACGACTGTTGAAATTCAAAGAATTTCATCTGATGGTGGTTTAATGTGGGGTGATGGAATTCTTATTGAAGATAATATTGAATCTCTGATGTCCCCTCAACCAATTGTTAATTCAAATGGCGATGCATTAGTTCAATGGATTGGACAATCAGGACCAATCTGGGCTGCTGATAGTAAAATATATTTGCAGAAGTATGATCTTGATGGAAATGCTCAGTGGGACAATCCAACGGTGACAGTGGGGCCGGTTGTATTTCCTATGGGAAATTGGTCACAAGGAATAATTGCAGATGATACCGGTGGAAGTTTTTCGGCCTGGACGCAGTTTTCCGGGAATGTACAGAATGCGGTTTCCCAGCACATTACGGGAGAAGGTGCAATTGCATGGACAGGCGGAGTGGATCTATCGACAAATTCCAGCAATTTCCGTATGTCCCCTATGCTTTCTGTATCCGAAGAGACACAGGAGCTTATGGCGGTCTGGAGGGAAGCCAATGGTAGTCAATCCGAGCGCGGATTATTTGCACAAAGGCTGGACAGCAGCGGGAATCAGCTCTGGGGATCTAATGGAGTCACAGTGGTAGCCCTGAATAGTAGTTACGACTATCTTGACCTGTCTGTGGCTGGCTTTGGTGAAGAATTGATTTCAGCTTACATACAGCAAAGTGCCAATATGAACGGTGATATTTATGCCAACAGGCTGGATGCAGAAGGAAATTCGGCATGGACCGATGAGACGGTAACGGTGACCAATTCAGGTACGGCTAAATCAGACATGATGACCAGCAAGGGACCCAACTGCTTTTTCATTGCCTGGACGGAGAATGGGTCTGTTTACGCTCATTGTCTTCGTGAAGATGGAACTCTAGGTGCACCGGATGTAGGCTCTTTAGATTGTACAGCCGATGATGGAACGGATGGTGTAGAATTATGGGGTGAATGTTATTCAATCCAAAATACAACTATGCTTCATTTATTTTATAATGAATTAGCAGATACCATACCATCTGAAATTGGTAACTTGATAAATCTCGAATCATTAAGATTGGAAGGGAATGAGTTGTATGGGGGAATACCATCTGAAATTGGTAACCTTACCAATTTAACAGACCTTAAATTAGATGGCAATCAATTGACTGGAGAAATTCCAAGCGAGCTTGGTAATCTTACTAATTTGACATCTCTATCTTTAAGTGGTAACAATTTAACTGGAGAAATTCCACCTGAACTTTTTAGCTTAGTAAATCTAAGTGGATATATTTCTCCTACAATGGTTGGGTCTATATTGATTCATGGATTGAATTTATCGGATAATTTACTGAGTGGAGAAATCTCATCTGAGATAGGCAATTTAATTAATTTAATTTCAATTGATTTTTCACAAAACCAATTTACTGGGGAAATACCATCCGAAATTTTCAACTTGATTAATTTAGAATCTTTAAATCTGAGCGATAATCAATTAACTGGAGAAATTTCATCTGAAATTAGTGATTTAATAAATTTAAGTGGAATAGTAACTACTGGGCATATGTCCATAATAACATACCCGGCATTGGATTTATCTGAAAATCAGTTCTCAGGTCTAATTCCAGAAAGTATATGTGATTTGAATATTGATTGGAGTAATTCTGACTATTTCTGGATTTCCAACAACCAACTCTGTCCCCCATATCCATCTTGTATTGAAGATTATGTGGGAGATCAAAATACCACCAATTGTGAGCAAGTATCCATCATTGATGAGACTCTCCCAATCGCATATAACCTTTACAATGCCTATCCAAATCCATTCAACCCTGTCACAACACTCCGCTATGACCTACCAGAAAATGCTATGGTCAACATCACTATTTACGATATGATGGGTAGGATAGTGAGCAATCTGGTCAGCAGTCAGCAAAATGCAGGCTATAAATCCATCC
>Ga0308019_10002508_pt1 | contig 10484 bp, 5 predicted proteins | sample Neamet284_FD_203135 | JGI IMG/M metagenome (GOLD analysis project Ga0308019, IMG submission 203135) | Marine microbial communities from water near the shore, Antarctic Ocean - #284 | ecosystem: Environmental > Aquatic > Marine > Unclassified | place: Southern Ocean | collected 2014-10-01
CTATCCCTTCTGAGGCGAAAGAATGCCCAATTCCAAGGATTCTGATACCGCTTCAATCACTCTCCTTGCATCGATACAAGCTCGTTTTCATTGTATGTCTGACGGAACAATACGTGATTCGAGTGGTCAAGGCTGGGTTGTCTGGAACATTGTTGATTTCCATCGTTGGTGGCATGCATTTGAAACGAATGCTGCTGTACCACTTGGCCGTAAATTAATGCACGCTGCGGCCGACCAAGAAGAGTACTCACTGAATCAATCCGCATTTTTTAAAATTGGTCGGTTCATGAGGAAGAAAAGATTGATTTCTTCTCTTTCGGCACGCTGGTCCGAAATGGGATGGGGTGTGTATGAATTTGATTCATCGACTGCACTCTCAAATCTTCTTGCTCCAACCTGCAGCGGATTTGCTTTGGCAGCGGTTGAAGGGATGACTGGTGAACGGAAAAAAATACAGTGGCATCAGGTATCAAATGTTATGATTCAACTCGATATGGAAAAGGATAGCCGTTCTATCTCCCTAGCGCCGCCGCCCCCCCAGTTCACGTGGGATTCTAATTCAGAGGTTCCTTCATTCATTGAAGGGAAGCCAGTTGAGCTCGATTTGCAGTCCGTTGAACATGGCTGGAGCAATTCCGGTGAACGCACATGCTTCTTACCATCAGGTCTCTTCCAAAGACTCTTTCAATATGTGAGAATGCAAGGACTTGTTCTTTCTCCAGATATACTTACTGCATGGGAATTACCCGAACAATCATCTCACACTGATTGGATTCCACTCATCCTCACCACACTTGCGGTAAACGAAATGATTTCTCAAAGTGAACTTCCAATCTACATTCAAGACCTTGACAGTTGGAATCAATTGAATGAAGCCTACCTTGAACCGTATGGGTTAGGTACATTTTCTCGTTTGACTGCACTCGATGAACAGGGTGGGGTTGAGTTCGAGTTGTGCTCCACATCTGTATTCCCGTTTACAGTTGCTTATCTCGTCGCTTATTGGCAGCGAGGAATTGGTCGAAAAGCGAGAGTGAAACTCGAACAAAAAAATGCCAAATGGATACTCCAATTAACATCACTTCGTTCATATTCGTTCTAAGAAGTTCGAAGGAATATCGAATTGATTACTATACCGCAATAACACATGAAGAGTTAAGGACTATAACCGAAACACTAAGTCGGTGATTCTGCACAGATGTGCACGGTGTTCAAAATGTCTCTTAGTCACAACCAAATGGCCTACGCTGCAATCATCTCTACCTTGATTTTCGGCTCCCTTTTTGTCGGTTTTTCCGGCTATTTCCAAACAAGTGAAGGTATTGGTGGTTTTGAAAGTGCTGCAGAAGAGGATTTGATTGGCACAGGCACCTCTGTCAGTGCTGCTACGGATACTGACGGAGACGGGCTATCTGATTTACTTGAATCAACACAGTATGGTACAAATCCAGAATTGGCCGATACTGATTTTGATGGTATGAGTGATGGGTGGGAAGTTGACCATGGATTAAACCCGCTTGACAATGGAGAGTCTGAGGATTTACTGCAAGACCCTTCCCAAGCAGAAGAGACCGATGATGCTAACATCGAAAATGAAACAGATTCGTGGCCAGACCCAGAACAAGGTCCAAATGGCGACCCTGACAACGACGGTCTCACCAATCAACAAGAACAAGAATTGGGCACTGACCCACAACGCTCGGATTCTGACAACGATGGACTTAACGACCTTTGGGAGTCAATGTATACTCAAACTGTTCAAACACCTGGTGGAGATGTAACATTGTTCAACCCTCTCAATGGTAACTGGGACTGCCTTTTGCTTGACCAAGCAATGGAGGACACATTGTCGACTTTCTATGATGCTACCGACGGCGCTTTACCATCTTGGGATGATTTGGCAAATGCAATGGGCATGCACTCCTGCGACATGGTACTCGATACAGATGAAGATGGTCTTCCGAACTTCCAAGAAGAACTCTTTGGTACCAACCCGACTGCTCGAGACTCCGATATGGACCTGCTTGATGACATCGTAGAGATTGGCAGCCTTACAGTAACGCTCTACAATGGTGTTGGCGAAAATTGTAATGTTGCTCTCCTCGACCCTATCGTAAGAGAATCGCCATTTTCAGGCCTCGACACTTCCTGGTTCCTCATGGACATGGATGGTGACGGATTCCTCAACGGTCCCTCGGATTGGGACACAGATGGCGACGGAATGCCTGACGGTTTCGAATTTTGCTATTCGGATGTGAACGACCACCCTCAAAATGATGCAAGCATGGTTCTTAATCCAGCAAATGCATCCGATGGCTACGGCGATTGGGATGAAGATGGATTGAATAATTTTGAAGAATACCAAGTTGCAAATCTGTTTGGTCCAACAAATTTCACTTCTCCATGGCGATTCGACACCGATCTTGATGGAATGCCAGATGGTTGGGAATCTACCAATGGTCTTCATCCACGTGATGGTGCAAACGGTAACCTTGACCCTGACCATGATGGATGGGATGTTGATGGTGACGGAGGAGTATTTTACAGCACACTTGATTCAACGACCATTGTCGTTGGAATTGATGTACTCAAGGACAGTTGGGTCGAAGCCAACTCAACAGTCGCACGTGGACAAATCACACTCGCTGGTGGTCAGAAGCAGACCATTGCCATGCTCGCTCCAGTTTCCGGATACGTTTACCAAATCGACGTTAGCGTCGGGCAAGCTGTCGAATCACGACTATTCCAATGGATGGAAATTGTCGAACCTGAAGAACAATTCACGAACATCATGGAATACAACGCTCGAGACCGAGACGGTGATGGAATCATTGACGGTCGTTCGACTGATCCACTTAACCCGGATACCGATGGTGACGGCCTTCTTGATGGAATCGAAGTAATGGGCTGGGAAATTTTGGTCGTCAACAACGGTGTCATCAAAACATGGGTTACTTCTGACCCTGGATTGTTTGATACTGATGAAGATGGTCTTTCTGACTATGATGAATTTTCGAATGTCTGTGCAAGCGGTTCAAATGCATCAAATCCAGATACTGATGGAGATGGTGAACTTGACCAAATCGAGGCACTCACTGGTTATTCATGGGAAGGAGTTGCATATTTCACTAGCCCTTGTATGTTCGATACGGATAACGATGGTCTCGAAGACGGAGAAGAAGTCATTGCAGGAAAAGATAATTTCCTCACACATGCAAACAATTCCGATACCGATAATGATAGCCTTGTTGATGGAAATGAAGTTCTGTTTGTCCCTCGACCATTCCAGAACCCTACCAATCCTTTGCAAAATGACACTGACTCAGACGGCATGCTCGATGGCTGGGAAATGCAAGTGAAATCTTCGGAAGAGAATACCAATTCACACAGTTTGTGGGTTGCTACATCCTCATGGCAACGTCCGGGTTGTGTCCCTTCTCAAAACAATGATTGCTCAATGGAAGCAGGTGGTTACGTTTGGCTGAACAACCTTGCCGGTTTCGTCAATGAAAAGAAGTACAGTATTTCTGAAATGAATCTCACTGGATTTGTAATGCCTGTGAACAGTTTCTGCGAATGTAATGGTCGATGGGCATTGGACCCCTCGCTCGATTCTTTGAAAGATGACACATTTGACATCGATAACGATTCTCTTCCGAACGGGGCTGAAGCTCCAGATAAATGGAATACGAATCCTGTCGACGATGATACCGATTCAGACAACCTCCCTGATGGGTGGGAAGTGTACTACTCCGGACTTGCCCTTGCGAACGGTTTGGTCGATAATGGTACCATCAATGCGTACGGTGCCCGTGGTGTGATGGACCCTTCAATGCCCGACAGTGACCTGGATGGGATTATGGATGGTGAAGAAGATCCTGATAATGATGGATTGAATCGAACTGGTCTCATCAAGAAGTACTGTTCTGGTTACAACGACTCAACAAATTCTGATTGCAATATTAATCCAGATACACCAGATGGAAAGAAGTTCTACGATAATTTAGAGAATTACACCAACTTTGAAGAAAAAGAAAATGGGACAAACCCGATTACAAACGACACAGATAGTGACGGTTGGAATGACGGCCCTGAAGTGTACTATCAAGACCACGATGACGATGGTATGGCTACTGGCTGGGAATTCCACTTCCAATTCGACCCGGATGACCCTGCAGATCGTATGATTGACACCGACGGTGACGGTCACGTGAACTATTGTGAATTCAAGTGGGATACAAACCCAAGAAACCCAACCAGCTTCCCTGGACAGGGTGAATTGTGTGATCCATTTGCTCAGTGATTCGTCTAGTAAGCCGAACATGAAGTCCGAACATTGATGTTTGGATGATGCGGAGATGAATATATGGGCGGCTCAAAGCGGTGCGTATATTTCGTGCTCCTATGCATGGTACTGCCGCTCTTACAATCTCCAATTGGTCTGGCTAACCCAATCTCGATTTCTCGTGATGTGACAATATTTCAGGATGACGGCCTCGTTTTTGAAGAGAATTTATCCTTAAACGGGACTTCGAATTACCCATTAGCCAATTCAAATTGGTTTTTATTCAACTTGGTCGATGAAGAAAAAGTTATCTTAGCCTCTGGAACATTGAGCAATGTAATGGCAGTTGGTGAAGGGATGTGGGCTTGGAGTCTTGAACTGAACGTATCTCTGTATAATTGCACGTGTGGTTTTCACATTTCCGAAGAATCTTCGAATCAACCACCTCCATTACCGCTTATCGTTTACCTTGGGTCTACTAATCATCAACCCCACATATTGCCCTTCTTCCATGACCGGCATGATATTGAAACAGCCCGCTATCTTCTGACCAATGAAGATCTCGTGTTGAAAGTGCCAGTAATTATTCCATTTGGTATAGCAAATGATTCATTTGTTCATCTTGAAGTATGCTCCGGCCGTTGGATTTTTTGCCTTGATAAAATGGTACCCTTCAATGACTATGATGTCGTGCAAAACGGTAGAGAGTTATCCCTTGTTTTTGAACGTGAGAACCTAAACTTGTCTGATGGATATTGGAAGTTTAGCATATCAGTCAATGATGCACTTTTACATACATCTAATCTCGAATATTTCGTTCTTCTCGTCGACCAGAACATTCCAACTGTTTCTTTAACGTGTGATCGTGATGAAATCAATCAATCCAGTGAAGAGAATCTACTCTTGCCGGAAATGATTTCTATTGAGGAGTTTTCACCTATCTCTTTTTCTGCAAGAGTCACTGATGGATATTCAGGTGGCGATAATATTCTTACTTGGACACTTTTGCTTCCCGATGGTTCACGTCGGGCTTTACTTCCAAACGAACTGGTGTCTGATGACTTAATTTCAGTGAAGCCAGATGCGGCTGGAACTTGGAGTGTTGAGTTATTAGTTCGCGATACTGCTGGCTGGTTAGTTCATTCTTCAATAGATTTTGAAGTCTACAACCTTGTTCCGATTATTCAAATTGAACTCGACTCCTTTGTTGTAACAGAAGGTTCGACTGTGACACTTGTTGAAGGTGAAGAATGGGAACTCAACAGCAGTAAGAGTTCCGATACTGCCAATGATGATTCGGATTTACTCTATACTTGGTATGTGAATGGTAATACATTCTTGACGGGTAAAAGTACCCTGGAGTCATCAGATTTCACCGAACCTGGTACCTATGAACTTCGTTTGGTCGTCGAGGATAATGACGGTGCAAAAAGTGAAGTTTCTTTTGAAGTACTAATTTCCAAAGCAATACCAACTGAAAATTCCAATGCCAATACAATGTTTATTTCTGTCACTGTCATTGTACTCTTGCTTCTCATCTCTGGACTTTTAGTGCGCACATCACGACGTCATTCGGGCCAAACAACAGTGCCAAAGTGGACTGTAAATGATTCATCTGTTAAATTCACAGAGAACGAAGAGCCAGAACTGTAAGAATTTCAATGCAATTATTGAATACTGTCGAACTGTTCGCTATGCCATGAACGAAGCTGCGATGAGCCATATCGGTCCGCAACCTATGCCCATCACTCTTGATGAGTATAAGGCAAGGCAATACCGTTTAACATCCCAACTCCGCCCAGATGATGTCTTGATTGTGTGTGCTGCTGAAGAATCAACACACTCGAATGATGTCCACTATCCATATCGAACAATGAGTGATATGCTGTACTTTGTTGGTTGGAGTGAGCCTGAGGCTATATTTGTGCTACGCTGTGTTGACGGCTCTTGGGTTTCTACACTCTTTGTTCAACCGAAAGACACGCTCAAAGAGATTTGGGAAGGTCGCAGACCTGGCGTTGAAGGCGCCCTCGAACATTGGCCCATAGATGAAGCATATTCTCTCAACGATATGACGGATATTTTATCGTCGTTTATTGATGAATCTCATCGTGTTCTTCTACGAACCGGTGTGCGTTCCAAGATTGATGACTTCATCCGAACTGCTATTGAACGCCGAGATAGGTCACGACAGCACTTCGGTTCAGGGCCAATTTCTCTCGAAGATCCGAGTGCTCGAATTGCTGAACTCCGTCTTCGTAAATCTGCTGCCGAAATAGAACAAATGCGTTTTGCTTCTGATGTCAGCAGTTATGCACATATTTCCGCAATGCGCCATTCCAAACCAGGACGAATGGAATATCAATTTCAATCCACAATTGAAGGCTTCTTCGTGTATGCCGGAACTTCAGGTTGGGCCTACCCTTCAATCGTCGGTTGTGGTGACAACGCTACTGTTTTGCATTACAAAGAAAACAACGATGTTTGCGAGGATGGAGAAGTAATTTTAATCGATGCAGGGGCGGAATACCGTGGCTATGCAGCAGATATCACTCGCTCTTGGCCGATTAATGGAAAGTTTACTGATCCACAAAAGGAAATTTATCAAATCGTTCTTGATGCACAATATGCTGCAATCGACTGCTGCCGTGTTGGTCAACCCTACACTGCTCCACACGATGCAGCTCGCCGTGTCCTCGCAGAGGGGTTAATCGAACTGGGAATCATTCAACAAACCCTTGATGAGGCACTGGATATGGAAAATGGTGACCTTCGCAAGTGGTACATGCACAACACCAGTCATTGGATTGGTTTGGATGTTCACGATGTTGGAGTGTACAAACCAAATGGCTCACCGCGCTTACTTGAAGAGGGAATGTGTCTTACTGTTGAGCCAGGATTGTACTTCGGTGCTTGGCGCCCTGATGTGGATTGTCCTGAACGGTATGCAAACATTGGAATCCGTATCGAAGATGATGTCCTTGTCACCTCTGCAGACCCTGATGTTCTTACCTCAGCGTGTCCGAAGACCATTGAAGAAATTGAATCAATAACTGGAAACTCATTCTGAGGTGAATCTATGAATTGGTCTTCTATTTTGGAGCGTCAGGCATTGTGGCAACCCGAGCATGCAAAGGAATTCCGCCTTTCTGAAGAAGAAGCCGTTGAATTGTATTCAAACGCTCCACTACATCAGTTGATGAGTGCTGCACTTCGGCGACGTAATGCCATGCATGGTCCTGAAAAGGTGACCTATTTGATTGATAGAAATATCAATTATACCAATGTCTGTACTATCAACTGTCAATTTTGTTCATTCTATCGCCCACCAGGCCATGACGAAACCTACACTCAAACCTTTGAACAAATCTCGCAACGAATCAAGGAGTTGGAAGAAATTGAAGGAGTCCGAATTTTGATGCAAGGTGGTGTCAATCCTGACTTACCTTTCGAATGGTATGAAAACCTCCTCCGTGAACTTCGAATTCAACATCCAACCATAGCCCTTGATTGCTTTAGTCCAATTGAAATTGAAGGTATTGCAGAAGTGAGCAAACTCTCTACACTCGAAGTCCTAATTCGCTTGAAAGAAGCAGGTATGCACGGATTACCAGGTGGTGGAGCTGAAATGCTTGTTGAGGATGTTCGAAAAGACGTGTCTCCGAAGAAGGGCGCTCCTGCAAATTGGCTTCGAGTCATGGAAGAAGCCCAATCTCTCGGACTTACAACCAGCGCAACCAATGTCATCGGGTTTGGGGAAACATTCGAACAACGTGTCGAACACATGAGGCGTGTTCGAGAATTACAAGATCGTTCGCTCGAAGAATCGTCGTGTGGATTTACCTCGTTCATTGCTTGGCCGGTTCAACTTGAAGTGAACAGTTTCGGTCGTCGTAACCGTGGTCAAAATAAAGTTCAGTTGGGTTCAGGGTCGACAGAGTACTTACGTCACGTTGCCATCTCACGCTTATTTCTTGACAGTATACCAAACATACAATCTTCATGGCCCACAATGGGAATTAAGACTGCACAACTCGCACTCTTTGGTGGTGCAAACGATGTTGGTTCGACTATGATGGAAGAAAATGTCGTCTCTGCATCTGGTACAACGAAGTTTCAAGCTTCCGAAAAGGAATTGCAGGATGTAATCCTTCGAGCAGGATTCATACCACAACGACGTGATAGCGACTATGTCTATCTTGAAACTCCAATGAGAGGTACTCCTCTCGAAGAACTTCAATCGCCTCCACCAATGCAGGTTTGATTGACTTACGCTTGCAATGATGTTGTAGCGTTATAGTACACGACCCAGATTTCTGCATGAATATTTCGTTGTCCATTACCAACACCATCGGAAGGTGTGTATTCTTGGCCATTGTATAATCCTCGATACGTGAGGTGATTGACTCCACCGGTCATGTCACTCCAACTGGTAATGTCGTGCGTCCATTGCTTAACGTCTTGACCAGCACACCATCCGGCACGACCGTAAGGCCACGAACCGAACTGGTTGGCAACAACGCCGTTACTGACTTCATTTTCACAGCCCTCGTTTGAGTTCACTATTGGATGCCATTCATAGGTTGAGAACCCATTGAGATAGTAGTGATGCTGATGGTCACAAAATTCCGCACAATTTGCATTATCTTTGCCAAACCCATGGCCGGTAATTGTTGCAACAATTTCGACTTTATCGGCCCATGATGGGACTGTAAAGTTAAGATCACGAGTGTACTTACTGAGGTCGTTGTATGTGCCATCAAATTGCCCACCAGTGAATGCGAAGTCTGCACTTTGTCCACGGAGTCCACTGTTCCAGTTACTTAGAAGGAAAGTCACGGTGAGGTCACCCTTGTTTGCACCTCGATACTTTAACGTGCGATTATCATTATTGTCGAGCATAAAGAGATAAGGTGAAATGTCTGTTAACCACTTTCCTTCACGCCCATAAGTCGTAATCCATCGCATGTATTCAGTACCACAAGACGAGGCGTTGTCTCGGTCACAGATACGTAGATTCGCTTCATAATCCCATTCATGGCAACCACCATTCGAGCCATCACTCTTCTGGTATCGATTTGAACGCTCATCGCATGCATGTTCATGGTAGACTTCAAGAGTATCATAATCGGTGAGGTTACTTGGGAATACTGCATTTGTTGTTGTCGTAAAACCTCCACCCCATCCGCCAGTGTGCCGATAGAAGTCGAGTGCCGTTACTTCCTTGATACCAGAGTCATGCCGTCGAATTTCAACAGGGAATTCAGCATTCCATTGGTGCGGTTCATGAATGAGATGTTGAGGGTCGTTATTCGAACTCGTCCACGCATACAAGGACCCAGTTTCTCTCGCCATTTGGAAACGGTCAATTCCCATGTACATTGGTGAATTGAAATTCGAAATCATTTGCCCCAACCCTCCACTTATACTGTTTGCTCGCTGGTCGATGTAGTGTATTCTGCCTTCCCATGCCGTTTCTTCATTGGGATTGAGAGAATTTTCAACCGCTGCTTTTCGATTGACGATATCACTATGGTAAGTTGAATCAAATGAGCCAAAGAAAAGATGAACATTGTCAGGCAACCCTCGAATAAAAGTTCCAGGGTTTTGACCCCATGTTGCAGAGTTTGAGTTTCCACTTGAATCGGTATATTTGAATAAAAAGTAATAGATGTCATAGCCAGTCCATTCTTGTTGGAAATAGAAGGTTCCATCTAAAGTCGGTACAGAGAAATGTGGAACCGTTTGCATTGGTCCTGTCAATGCTGAACCACTCTTCCAGCTTACTGGTGATTGAACGATGGCACAACCTTGAGAATCAATGGTCCAACGTTCTGGTGAATCTGGACAAATGTCGACGTTTGCATATACGCCATCATCGTCTAAATCTGCACAACCTGCTGTGTTGACTACAATTCCTGTTGGAGTTCCTGGGCATTGGTCATACAGGTCATTAACTCCGTCAGAATCAGTATCTCTTTCGACTGCTGCACAACCAACTTCATTCACTTGTGTCGAATTAAGTGGAGTCCTTGGGCATTCATCAAGCGTGTCTCCAGTGATGTTGACGTCAAAAACACCATCATTATCGTCATCGACATCTTCGATTTCATCGTGACATCCATCATCATCATAATCGAGAGCTTCATTTCGAGTCCAATTCCTTACGCCTTTTGGACAGGCGTCCGTGAAGTCAGAA
>Ga0308019_10002512_pt1 | contig 10470 bp, 9 predicted proteins | sample Neamet284_FD_203135 | JGI IMG/M metagenome (GOLD analysis project Ga0308019, IMG submission 203135) | Marine microbial communities from water near the shore, Antarctic Ocean - #284 | ecosystem: Environmental > Aquatic > Marine > Unclassified | place: Southern Ocean | collected 2014-10-01
TACTTTTTCTATGTGAGATTTTTTTTCGATAATCTCTGGAAAAGTATCTCCCATTACTTCTCCTAAAATACTAACTAGTTTATAAATGAAGGGTTCATTCTGATGAAGGTTTTTTCCAAACCTTGCTGCACGACGTAATATTCTTCGTAGTACGTATCCTCTACCATCATTACCAGGCATTCCACCATCAGCAATTGAAAAAGTGAGCATCCGAATATGATCAGCAATAACTTGAAATGGTACTGGGCTTTTATTGAAAGATTCACCAGTAATTTCTTCTATTTTTTGTATAATAGGTGTAAAAAGATCCGTAGCGTAATTATTATATTTACCTTGAAGTACTGAAACAATACGCTCAAAACCAGCTCCAGTATCAATATGCTTTGCACTAAGATCTTCTAAAGTTCCATCCTCTAATCTGTTATTTTGAATGAACACAAGGTTCCATAACTCCCAATATAAATCTGATGAGTTTACCCCCTCACCAGACTGCTTAGTAATATCATCGCCAATATAATAATGAATTTCAGAACAAGGACCACAAGGACCTGTTTCGCCCATTTCCCAAAAATTATCTTTCTTTCCACATTTTAGAACTCTATTAGGATCAATATCTGTGACCTTTGGCCATAGTTTAAAAGCTTCATCGTCTTCATAATAAACTGTAACCCAAATTCGGTTTTTATCTAAACCCCATACTTCTGTAAAAAGCTCCCAAGCCCAGCGAATAGCATCTTCTTTGTAATAATCTCCAAAGGACCAATTCCCGAGCATTTCAAAAAAAGTATGATGAAAAGCATCAACACCTACTACTTCAAGGTCATTATGTTTTCCACTGACTCGTATACATTTTTGACTATTTACAGCTCGTAATTGTTTAGGTGTGTTCTGACCAAGGAAAATAGGTTTGAATTGATTCATCCCTGCGTTTGTAAATAATAAAGTGGGGTCATCCATAGGAATTACCGGTGAACTTCGGATAAACTTATGATCTTTATCCTTAAAGAAGTCGATAAATGTGTTTCGTATGTCTTGACTCTTCATTTTCTTCAAAAGGAGAATGACGTTTCAATAGATGTAATATCAATCGTTTCATTATCTCCGCTAATTACTCCATCTCCATTTAAATCTCTAAAAGAGCGACGAAATGTGTAATTCAATACTAATCCTTGTCCCATTGATATTCCTATTTGATAACCTAAAATTGTACTTTCAGTGTAATCAAATTTAAAAGGATTCGGGACATTTCTCTGCTGATAAAATGCACGAGCATATTTTAGTTTACTTAATGTTTTTTTCAAACGTAGAGAAGTCAAAAATGTTTGATTCTTGTCTTCAATAAATTGTTGAGTTTCCTCAGACCAAACATCACCAAGCATATCTTGATATGATGCAGTCGCTTCTAACATAGAACCCAAATTTAGATTGATTTGAGCAGCATACCCCTTTTGTGGCCCAAAGCGGCCTAGCCCAGATTCTTTTGTTCTCAAAGTAATTTGATTTCCTGAAGTTTTTCTAAAGCCCACTCTTTCAATCTCGTAAAGACGATTCCAATAATTGAATTCAAATCTACCATCTGGCATCATACGATATTCAAAATTAAAACGAGCTGGACCAAATCTGGAAGACAGACCAAACGGAATCAAACCTTTACCTAAAGATAATGACTCTTGAGAACCTGGATGTAAAGTCTCGCCAATCATTTGAGCTATTTGAGCATAGAGTGAAATTGAAAAGTTATCTTGAGCAACTAAAGGATAGCCAATATCAACTGCAAAAGCTAAAATATTATCCTTATTCTTACTTAGGTTTATTGGTGACACTTTTCTAAAGATATCAGTATCTAGTGCAATAATATCTCCTGAATATCCAGGGATTCGACTGTCTAATGTATCAGTGATACCATCTCCATCTATATCCCACTCATCGGGGTTATTATCATCAAGGCCATCACCATCAGTATCTACCCACCAAAAATCATTTTGAGGGAAATCATCAACGATATTTGGACGACCATCTCCATCACTATCTTTTAATCCTAAATATTGATTTCTATCAGTAACAACAGTGAAGCCCAGTGGTAAACCCATTATCTTACGACTACTTATACGCCCACCAATTAATCCGATATTTTCCTTAAAATCATTTCCAAATGCTTCAACTTTATAATAGGGAGTATTTTTTTCAAAATTAAAACCTATTTTCCTATCTTGAGGATAAAGCATCGTATTTGAATAACCATCTACTAAAATACCATATCCTAAATCAACATCCTCTAATGCTCCAACTTTAGCATAAATAGGGTCACCTGGGAAACCATATCGAATATAATATATTTTATCAATGAGAGTATTTTTAATTGCCTTTGATGATGAAAAATCCCATTCATCTGTATGGATATTTCCTTGTGCATCAAAATAAACAACTAAATCAAGAGCAACACCCCATTTACCAAGAGGGATAACAGGCCGAATAGCAATCTGATTCCATACTTTACCATCAATGGTCACAGAACCGACTGCTCCGCTACTATTAACTTGAGCAAAAAGTAATCCATTTAACATAAAAGCTAAAATATAAATGAGAAATGTATTTAGAGGTATTCTCATGAGGTAAACGAAATTACTCTTAGACTTTAATGGAGTTCAATGTCTAAATCTCTCTTCATTGAATAGATCTTTCCACCTAAATTCCAGAGTCAAATGGCAAAAAAATCTAATCCAAATACAAATGATCTTCTTTCTTTTTCTAAGAATGATATAAAAATTTATATTCATCAGCTTCAAGATGATTTACAAATTCAATTAAAATCAGGTAAGTCCATTGATGATATACTTGATCTAGAAGACCCATTTGAAGCCTTAGAACCAATTTTACCTCAAGAAGTGTATCCTATTTTAGTTTTAGCAATGATAAATGATATACGATCAGAAACTGTTATGAATGCAATTTTATCTGGCTTAGATAGAGGAATGAAGTCATTTCATGATAAAAAAGATCTATAACTGATATGAAATCTATATTGATTTACATATTTTTATTTATTCCATTATTCTGCCAGAAGGTAGAAATAAATACTATTGATATTTCATCTAAAAAGAATGGCGTATCAATCAAAATTCGTTCCAACATAAATATTAACCCCTCGCAATTAACAGGCTGGTTTAATGAATCAAATTCATGGTTCTATATGACTATCCATCAAGGATACGGTAATATCGCTTATTTAGAATCAATAAAATTAGATTATCCCATTAAAGAGATTGAAATTTTAAATATTGGAGAATCGCTTCAAATTGGTTTTAAAATGAATATTCCTGTAGAAAATTTTGAGTTTTATCATACCGATACTCCACCAGAGCTTCTTGCTGCTTTACGATTCCCTCTTGCAGATATCATCGCTTATATACAGCCTGAAACTCAAGAAATTAAAAATAATCTCATAATTAAGACCAAAAATAAACCGATATGGATCAAAGCCTCTTACTTTATTGGAATTGGACTTGCTACCTCAGGTTTAATAGCAAATAAAAATCAAAAAAGTTGGGAAGTTCCAATTGGTCTAAGTATAACTGCCTTGGCTTATATTTATGAAAATTTTATATCGGTTGAAAAAATATGAAAGAGTTTCTCCCATATTATGCTTGGTTTTATGTTCTTGGACTATTCTTAATGTCTATTTTTTTCCGATTTTATTTTTCCAAAAAAAAATACAAATCAAAAGATGAAGAAAAATGAAATCCTTTCTTATATCTTTTCTTTTATTTTCAATTTTAATAAGTCAAAAATTAGATCAATCATTTTTAACCATAACTGACACTTTATCATCCAAAAAGCCTAGATATATACATCTTACTCCTCACTTGCTTGAAATCGCAAAGAATGGTCAAAATTTATCTATAAATAAAAGAATAGAACTTGAATCAATAGGCTTTAATTTTAATTCACCTTTAGTCTCAAGAGGGGGAATGAAAAGATCTGAGTCTGATGGTTTAGATCGAATTTTAGATATTGATATGTTTCGTTTTCACTACACAATTACAGGTTACCATAGTGTGAATAGTGAAGATTTAGACAATAATGATATTCCAGACTATGTTGAATCCATAGCAAAAGAATTCAAAAATATTAAATATATAATTCATGATCAAATGGGTTATTTAAAACCTCCTAGTGATGGTTACTATTCTTCGTCGCTCGATAAAGGCGGCTCTAATCATTATGATATTTATATAAGAAACCTTTCCTCTAGATATTATGGTTATGTTCAACCTGAAGAGTATGCTCAAGGTTCAGGTGACAATGAACAATCTGGATCATTAAAAGAATTAAATGCATTTACTAGTTATATGGCAATTAGAAATAACTACTTTAATTTTCCCTTAGAACAGCTAGAAAGCATTAAAGTAACATTAGCTCATGAATATTACCATGCTATCCAATTTGGCTATGATGGCTGGGAGAAACCGTGGCTACTTGAATCTTCAGCTGTTTGGATGGAAGAAGAAATCTATGATGAAATAAATGATTGCTATCAATATATGAAAGAATGGTTTGATTACCCGAATCGTTCTTTGGATGAAAGTGGATATCACTGGTATGGATCTTTTATTTTCTTTGAATATTTAGAACAGCATATGGGTGGAAACCGTATTCTAAAAGAAATAATGGATGAATCTGCAAATTTAAATAGTCGCGAAAAAGATGGCTCACATTTAGCAATTGATAATGCATTAAAAAAATATGGATTTTCATTTCAACAAGCAATTAACGGAATGTCAATCGCTAATATTATAATGTCATCCTCTTTTAATGCAGATAAATTTTCATATGAGGAAGCAGAGTCTTATCCTGTTGAAGGGCCTACTATATTTAGTCGTGTTAATTTTGAATTAGGTACGATAGATACGATTATATCTACTGGACTTGCCCGCTTTGGAAGTGAATATATTGAAGTCACAACAAGAACACCAATTCAAATTGACTTAATAAATACAAGTGGTCCGATTTCAGACCTTCAAATGAATTCTATCTTAAAAAGAAATGATGATTCATATTTAATAATCTCTAGTCCTGCAATCAACATAGACCCTTTAAATTTTAAATCCATTCGTTTATCTATTGTAAGTCAAGACTCTATTAAAAATAATTGGGATTATAAATTAATTATTAAGGATGGTAAACTAGGAACAGATTCAAATGTACCTAGAGACTTCAACCTTACTAACCCTTATCCAAACCCATTTAATGGTTCCATTAAATTTTCCGTATATATGTTAAAGGATGCTAGAGTCTCAATTAATATAATTAACCATAATGGACAACGAGTAAAGGCGATTCACAATGGCCAATTAAATTCTGGTAACCATTATTTTAATTGGCATGGAAAGAATGAATCCTTAGAAATTTTATCCTCAGGAGTTTATTATATAAAGGTTTCTAGTGATTCAAATCAAGATTGGCGTAAAGTGACCTTTATTAAGTAATTAGAGTATTTTTATAACCAACAATAATAACTAGATCACCGTTTGAAATATCCATCCGGTCCCATATTGGTTTAATTTCAATTGGAGGCTTAGGTGTATTTTTGAGTAATTCATTATCAAATCCAGATCGTTGAATAGAATTAGAATCAACTTTGGGATATAATTCTTTAATCAGTTCTATTATATTAGAATTGATTTTATTAATTGTTGGTGAGACTTTATAACTATTATCTAAACATAATTTTGAAAAATATTTATAAACAAATGGGTTTTGTGTCCTAACAAGCAAATAATCACAAGGGAAAAATTTTATTCTTAATTCATTTAATAATGGATAAATACCTAATTTTTTATAATGTTTATTTAAGATTGTCATACAGAATTCATTTACAAACTGCTTATTTAAAAACAATTTTTTATTAATAGATAAACCAATAATTTTATTTTTGTTATCTAATATATGAATCCATAAATCAGCATTGATGGACCTTTCTAAAATTTTATTAAAACCTATATCGCTACCAAATGAATTTTGTGAAAGTAAATGATGCTCTCTTATTATATTTATGACCTCTATTGATTGATGATTCTGTATATTCGGCCACTTAATTTTTGGTTTAATAATTTTTAAATTAAGCCCACGATCAATACTTTTTAGATGTTTTAAAAGACTTTTTAACTCAATTGACTTTATATATTTAAATTCAGTCAATTAATTCTCTTTTATTAAAAATAATAATAATAGCACGGCAATAAGAATGTAACCTTAGGTAATTATATAATTCTAGAAAAAACCCTTAAGTGAAATATAGCCTAAATAAGGAATAATTATATATAAAATAGTATCGCGAATAAGATAAAACAAAAAAAAAGCGAATATAACCTGCCAGCCTTTCTTTTTCATTAGCAGCTTTAAACCTCCTTGTTTTTTAATATCACGCCATTCGTTTATAAATTTAGGCTGAAAATTAGACATTAATTTTTGGGTTTAATCTTACCATATTTTAAGTTTTCATACTTTTCCCAAATAGTCTCACCAGCTGCTTGTTGAAAACGAAAAGCAAATGATAACGCATCATCAAAAGAATTACCAGAGAATTCTTTGTGGGTATAATATTCATCTATCCAACCAATAAACTCCTGCATTCCAATCTGATCTACTTGATCAAATATACCATATATCATTTCTGCTTTATTATCATAATACCAAGTGGTTACTGAATCGTAACCCAAATCTTTAATCATTTTTTGATGAGTATCATAGACTTGAGTAAGGTACGAAAACAAAAAGATCTCTTTATCTTTAGGCTCAAGAGTTTTCCAATATACAGCAATTGCATTAGGCAATGGATCAATTTGTTTTTGTTGAGCTGATAAAAAGCTCATTGTAAAAATTAATATTAAAAATATTTTCATACTAGTCTTCTTGTTTTGATGTTTCAAACTCTTCTATCATTTCTTCAAGCTTTTCAATGGCATCATTCTCAGAAACCTTCCCACGATTCTCACCTTGATAATACAAATGTCCAGCCCCTTTACCAAAGGCGATTCCTAAATCTGTATGAGTAGCCTCTCCAGGACCATTCACAGCACACCCCATTAAAGCTACTGTCATAGGTGTTTTTACATTTTGAAGTTTATCTTCCATTTCGCCTGCAATTTTAAATAAATCTACTTCCAACCTACCACAAGTAGGACAAGCAACAATGGTTACTCCTTTGCTAGCCAAACCAAGTGATTTCAATATTTCAAAACCAACTCTAACTTCTTCTACTGGATCATCAGTTAAACTAACTCTAATTGTATCACCAATTCCTTTTACTAATAAGGAGCCAATACCTACAGATGATTTTATTGAACCCGATTTAGTTGGACCTGCTTCAGTTACCCCTAAATGAAGCGGGTAATCAAATTCTTTTGAAAATAATTCATAAGATTGCATCATAAGGTTTACATCAGAAGCCTTTAATGAGACAATTATATCTTGAAAATCGTGCTCATGACAAATATTAATATGTCTTCTTGCGCTTTCAACCATAGCCTCAGCAGTTGGGAAACCATATTTATCAATTAAATCTTTTTCTAGACTACCAGCATTTACGCCAATTCGAATAGGTATATTCGCACCTTTAACTTTATCTAAAACTTCTTTTACGCGTTTTTTACCACCAATATTTCCCGGATTAATTCTAATCTTATCTGCTCCTGCATCTACAGCTTCAAGAGCCATACGATAATTAAAATGAATATCTGCTACTAATGGCACATTCATATTTTTTTTAATTTCATAGAGTGCATCCGCTGCCGGTTGGTCAGGAACCGTGATCCTTATTATTTGACAACCAGCTTCTTCTAAGCGTTCAACTTCTTTCAATGTTGCTTTAACATCATGAGTCTTGGCTGTAGTCATTGATTGAACTGTTATTGGGTGGTCACCACCAACAATAATATCTCCTAACTTGACTTCTTTTGTTTTCTTACGTTTTATCATGGATTATAATCAGTAAAATTAATACAACCTAACCTTCAAAAGGATCATTCAAATATTGTTTTGCTAATATTATTACATGTGAAAAATTATCCAATTTTATACATTTTCTATAGTATTTACGTGCGATAACTCTATTTCCATTTTTATCTAAAATCTTAGCTTTTAAAAAATAAGCCTCTGCAAGAATCGCATCAAGTTCAGCAAAATAATTATCAATACATTTATCTAAGTATTTCAATGCCATTTCATCATTTCCCGTTAAGTAATAATAATTTCCCCAAAGATAATTCAAATATGAACCAAAGGCTTTTTGATGACGAGGCTTTTGGTTATATAAAGTATCATTGAGCTCATCTAAAAAGATCTTCGCTATTTTCAAATTTTCAGTTTGAAGTAGGCTTACCACATAATGAATCTTATAATCATAATTATTTGGAAATTGATCTTTGAGTTGCTTACTTATTACTAGACCACGTTCTAAATCTATATCTATAAACTGATAAATATAAGAAAGTATGCTCATTGCTTCAGTCCAGGCCCATGGACTTTGAGTAGCTGCAATTTCCATTTTTCTTATACCTTCAACTCTAGATGCTTCTAATCCAAAAAAGTCAGCACCCATTTTTATAAAAATATTGCTTAATCCTGCATAATATTCCACAATACCAATTGGCAAGAAAGCATCAAGCATCGTTGAATCTATTCTCTCGGCTTTTTGGATTATACTGAAGCCTTGATAGGCAGAATAAAATGTAGCAATCCATTTTTTTTGGCCAAGTAAAGTTCGAGCCCTAAGACCTTTTGCTGAGCCATAATAAAGCATATATTCTGGATGATTAGGGTAAAGTGTTAAAAGTGAATCATAAACTGATTCAATATCCTCTAGATTTAAATCAAAATTAGTATAAACCTCATCTAAGTTAATATTTGCTTCATCATAACGCCACTTTGCAGCAGCCCAGACAACATGTACACCTGGATGACTAGGGTAATCTTTTCGCGCTTTTGTTAATATTTTGATGCTTTTTTCATATTCATAATTGTAAAAAGCATCGGTCCCTTCTCTTACAACTTGATCTCCAATGTGTTGTGCTGAAATAAATAAAAATAAAAAACAATATATTATACTAAACTTCATAAAAGACTTAATTTAAATCTGAACTATAATCAGACTATTAATATCATAATTATTTTTTTAAAAAATATTAGCTTGAAGCTTTGCCAGCAAGCAATAACCAACCTCGAGAATCATTATTCACTGGATTTAATTCCATAGAACGAGACCAAGCCGCTTTAGCTAATCTAGATTCTTCCATCTTCCAATAAGTTATTCCTAAGCCTAAGTAATTATCAGCACTAGAAGGACTTAATTCAATAGCTTCTTGAAAAGCAGCTAGAGATTCCCTATATTTTCCTTTATCTCTATAAAACCCAGCTAATGTAAACATTGACCCCGGCAACCAAGCACCTGAGTTTTTATTGATGCTTAATGCCTTACGAAATGAAGTTTGACCTAATGCAGATTCTCCATTACGATTATATTCTACAGCTAAGATGTAATAAGCTTGAGGAAGTAAAGATTTCACTTCTTGATTGTGAGGATCGTAATGAAGTAGATCTTCCCATGAAGCTGCTGCTCTTCCCCACTCACTACCTTTAAAGTAACTAAGCCCTTGTTTAAATCGAGATTCAATATCTGAAGGGTCAACACGAATTGCATCTCCATATGTTAATGCAGCATATACATGTTTACCTTGACCATAATAAAGATCAGCTAATCCCACATATGATTCATGATGTCCAGGATCTTTTTTAATAGATTCTTGATAACTTGCTTTTGCTTTATCCATATTGCCTAAGCCTTCAAACGCTAAGCCTTGGAGATAAATAAATCCACTTTGAGTAGGAAACATTTCTTGACCACCCTGTGCTAATTTAGCTGCATATTCAAAATTTCTTTCATCTAAACTTTTTCTAATAGATTGCATACGACGCGCAGGACCAGAAGGATTTTTTTTCGCTGATTTTTCTAAAATATCATCGGATAAAGTTCTACTCTCAGCACTACCAAATAATGTACCCATAGCTTCAATAGTTGCTCTATGATTTGGCTGCACATCTAATGCCTCTTCAAATGAATGGCGTGCTTTTGTCATTTGACTAAAACGAGAGTAAAAAGAACCCAAATGAAAATGCGCGTCTGCATTTTTTGAATGCTGCGCTGCCATTTTCAAGTAAATTTCTTTTGCATCCTCAAATTGAGTATTCGCTTCATAATGTCGAGCAAGGTCAACTTGTTTTCTAAAATCATTTGGTTCATTTCTTACTGCTTTTTCAAGATCAGAAGTTGATGGAGCAATACGCATAGTTATACGTTCAATCTTTTTTGAAGCCTTATTGTCAATAAAATACGTCGCTTTTGCTAAATTTCGAGAACTAAGCTCAAAAGCTTCTGCTATATTGTAAATATCATTAGCATATTTAACTGGACTT
>Ga0308019_10002514_pt1 | contig 10465 bp, 9 predicted proteins | sample Neamet284_FD_203135 | JGI IMG/M metagenome (GOLD analysis project Ga0308019, IMG submission 203135) | Marine microbial communities from water near the shore, Antarctic Ocean - #284 | ecosystem: Environmental > Aquatic > Marine > Unclassified | place: Southern Ocean | collected 2014-10-01
TAGCTCAAAAAAATGGCGCCGACCCAGCCAAAGTAAGGCAAGCACTAGGCGGAGGTTTTGCAGATAGTAAAATTTTACAAATTCACGGCCAGCGCATGGTAGAAGAAAACTATACCCCAGGAGCTCGGGCCACAACTCAGCTTAAAGACTTACAGCAAACCCAAGACCTTGCTGAGCAAAACCACCTTCAACTTCCTCTTAACCAAACTTGCCTAAACCAATGGCAAGCCATGGTAGATGCAGGCCTTGGCGATTTGGACCAAGCTGGAATTTTGGCTTGGGTAGAGCGGAATAATGAGCTTAGCGTGTGTTTAAGTACATAAAAGCGGGCTATGAACTTAGCAAAAAGTTCTGCATCAGTTCTTTACCACCTTCCGTAGCAAAGGATTCTGGGTGGAACTGAATACCTTGGATAGGATATTCTTTGTGTTTTACACCCATAATTTCATAACTGTCTGAACCAAAATCGCCAACTACTGCAGTGAGTTGTAGGCAGTCTGGTATGGATTTTGCTTCGGCCATTAATGAGTGATAACGCATCACCTCTAACTGGTCTGGAATGTCTTCAAAGATACCGCTGCCATCGTGGCTGATGGGGCTGATTTTACCGTGCATGGGTAAATGAGCCTTGACCACTTTACCACCAAAACAATGCACGATACCTTGCATGCCTAAGCACACACCAAGCAGTGGGATTTTCGGGCCTAACTCTGTGATTACTTGGGCACACACACCAAAGTAGCTTTCGTCATCTGGCGAGCCTGGGCCCGGTGAAATAATAATTCTATCCGTCTGAGCGGCTTCGATGTCTGCTACAGTTACTTGGTCATTGCGGGCAACGATAACTTCAAAATCACCTATCTCGCCATTCAACTTGGCCGTTGAAAGCACTTCGCCTATGTATTGGTAGAGGTTATAGGTGAATGAATCGTAGTTATCTACCAGATAAACGGTGAACATCCCTTTGAACCCCCCTTTAGCTTTGCTCTTTCTTTGGCTCATACCTTAACCTCCATAAACTGCTCCAACACCTTCAGTGTACCGGCAAACTTACGCTGTATTTCTTTGTATTCATCCTCTGGATTTGAATCGAAAACGTTACCACCACAGGTTTGCACATAGGCTTTTGAACCATTGGCAAATACTGTGCGAATAGGAATAGCAAAGGTGCAGTCGCCATTAAAACCAAAATGCCCTACTGCACCACCATAAGGGCCTCGACCATCTAATTCTAAGTCGTCAATGATCTTCATGGCTTCAATTTTAGGTGCGCCAGTTAAGGTGCCTGCTGGGAAGTTGCTGGCTAAGGCAGAAAACATGTCTTCATTTTCTGCCATGATGCCTACAATTTCACTGGAGATATGCTGCACGTGGCTAAAACGTTTAATATCCATCAAACTACGGACTTTAACAGTACCGAAGCGCGCCACTCGGCCAATATCGTTACGATGCAGATCAACAATCATATTGTGTTCGGCAATTTCTTTTGGGTCGTTCAATAAGGCACGTGCCAATGCGGTGTCTTCTTCTGGGGTTGTGCCACGTTTGGTAGTACCTGCTAAGGGGTAGGTTTCCATTTCACCTTGGCGCAACCGGAATAATAACTCTGGACTTGCACCAATGATTTTTTGTTCACCAAATTTAATATAATACATTTGTGGTGAAGGGTTAATCACGCGCAATTGCTCGTATAAATTAATACTTTCACCCAGCATGTCAAAGCGGTATTTAAACCCTACTTCACATTGGAATATTTTCCCTTCAACTATGTCGCCTTTGACTTTTTTAACAGCTGCAGCATGTTGTTCGCGGCTCATGTCTTCACCCTGAGGCACAACCTCTAGGCCGCCAATGATAGGTGCTGGCGCATCAATAAGCGCTTCAATTAAAGCGATACGATTATCTTCATAATGGAAGTAAATTAGCTCTCCCGTCATCTTGTCGTAAATCAGGCCATCTTTGTACAAACCAAACTTAAACGCATCGAAAGAGTCGCTGGCGGTAAGGCTTAGGCTTGGCTCAAAGTAATTCATGGCGTCGTAGCCAATATAGCCTGTTAAACCACCAGCGTAACGACGGCTAATGATGTTTTGCGGCACGATATCACGCAAAAGGTAGTAGGGATTATCACTTGCGTAAGATTGAACGTGGCCTTCGCGGTCACTGACATGAAGCTGATTACCATTGGCCCAAAAAATCTGTTCTGGGTCAAATCCAATCAGCGAATATCGCGAGATATGGCTATCTTCTCCTAAAGATTCGAGCATGTAGCAGGTATCAAAACGTTGCTCAATTTTTTTAAATAATTCAAAAAAATCACAGCTCGAGGTCACTGTTGCATAACTTGGCTTACGCGCCATTTTTATTTTATTTGGACGTGTCAATTTTATAACTTCCAGCTTGAAGGGCTCTAGAACCTCGGGTAACAGTGGCTATACCCACTCCGAGTTGTTGTGCTACTTGGCGTTGCGATACGCCCTGAGATAGTAGCTCGAATATTTGTAATCGATTGATCAGTTCTTGTTGTTCGTATGGCGTCAATAATCCCTCAAGTGCCGCTAACATTTGTTCTGCGGTTGTTTGAGTCATTAGGTATTCAACGACGGGGCTGAGGGGTTTGTTATCGGGCATAACGAGTAGGTAGTAGGCAACTCAGGCTGTATCAATGTACTAGTACACTAGCACGTAATTGAGATATTGCCAAGGTGTGCTTGAAGACAATGTGCATTTAAAGATGGTCAAAAACCCAGTCTGGCTCGCACTCTGACACATCACGGCCATGATTATAGCCTCCCCTCACACCTAAACATGGCATGCCACAAGTCTTAGCCGCATTAATGTCATTACTGGAATCACCTACCATTAGACACTCTTTCACGCTAAGGCCCATTTGCTGGGCAGCGTTTAACAAAGGCATTGGGTGGGGCTTTTTCTCGGCAAAGCTATCACCGGAATACACTAAGTCAAAATAATGCAATATGCCAAACTGAGACAACAAAGGCTCGGTAAACCGGCTGGGTTTATTAGTAATCACACCTTGCTTCACCTGTTTTTGATGCAAAATACTTAATAAAGCCTCAACGCCGCTATAAAGCCTGCTCTGACGACTACCTAAATGCTGATAGGCATCCATAAACAATGCTAACCCTTGGTCGAACCTAGGGTCTACTGTACAGGGTTGGAATTGGTTAGCGAGAATCCGCTGCACTAATACGGCCGCACCATTACCTACCCACTGCTCAACTTGAGGCAAACTGGGTGGCGTAATTTTAAGTGAATTTGCCATGGACAAGCTTGCGCTGTATAGGTCTGGCAAACTATCTAACAGCGTACCATCCAAATCAAACAGCACTAATTTTGGCTCAAAACCAATTGTATCAAACAAAGGTATCATGGGTTTTAATCAGCTGGCAGCGAGTTCTTTACGCATTAAATCGATAGTGGCTTGGTAATCATCAGTATTGAAAATGGCCGACCCTGCTACGAATGTATCTGCACCAGCACGAGCAATTTCACCAATATTCGCCACCCCAACTCCCCCGTCTACTTCAAGGCGGATATCTAGCCCGCTGGTATCAATACGCTGACGAACGAGGCGTAACTTGTCTAACGTAGACGGGATGAATTTTTGCCCACCAAAACCAGGATTCACTGACATCAACAAAATCATATCTAACCGTTCCATCACATGGTCTAAGTAATGTAACGGTGTGGCAGGGTTAAACACTAAACCAGCTTTAGCACCACCGTCTTTAATGATCTGTAAGGAACGGTCTATGTGGTCACTGGCTTCTGGATGAAAGGTAATATAGCTTGCTCCAGCTGCTAGAAACTCTTCGATCATACGATCCACAGGCTGTACCATTAAGTGCACATCAATAGGCGCAGTAATGCCATGATCGCGTAGTGCTTTGCATACCATTGGACCAATAGTGAGGTTGGGCACGTAGTGGTTATCCATTACGTCAAAGTGCACTATATCGGCTCCTGCTGCCAATACATTCTCAACTTCTTCGCCTAAACGGGCAAAATCTGCCGCTAAAATGGAGGGTGCTATTTTAAAATCAGCCATGGGATTTTTGTTCCAGAATTTGGTGTCAATAAAACTACTTACGAGGCTTTTTCTTACAAGCCTAGTTACTTACGAGATTTTTTAACTGCGTCGTAGGCAGCTTGAATTTCTTGGGTTTTTTCTTTCGCTAACTGCATCATTTCATCGGGCAAACCACGGGCAACTAACTTATCTGGATGATGCTGACTCATGAGTTTACGGTACGCCATTTTAAGGCTTTTTGCATCGCAATCTTGTCCTACACCCAACACGCCATAGGCTTGTTTTAGGCCTGCATTGCCAGCCCCTTCAAACTGACCTTGACCGCCACTTTGGCCACCAGCTTGATGGAAGGAGCCTTCAGACTTCATGCGGCTAGCAACAGCTTCAAATTCTCGCTGAGTAATACCCAACATTTGACACACTTGCGTCAACACTAATCCTTCTGATGGGCTAAATTCGCCATCTACTAAGGCCGTTTGTAATTGAATTTCGATAAACATCTGCTTAACCGAAGCATTATTCACCAAGGCTCGCCGCAATGGCTCTAACACCTGAGCTAGATCAAAGTCAGCTTCTTTACCTTGGCTAAAACATTCGATGGCGCGCTGACGCGAGGCTCCCGTAAGCTGCATGCGCGTCATTACCGCTTCTGCATATTGAATTTCTTCAGCCGACACTTGACCGTCGGCTTTAGCGACCTTGCCCATAACGCAAAAAGTGGCGTCGAAGAAAGCCGTTTGAGCCTTAGCCTGAGTCCAACTTTCGGCACCAGCAACGCTGCGAATTAACTTATCAAGGTAGTAGCCAATAGCGGCACCAAACAGCATTCCAGAAGGCCCACCCGTTAAGCCAATGAGAGCACCCAGTACCAATCCTGTTCTGTGACGTGCCATGTTTGCGCCAAAACTGTAAGTATTCACATATTCACCTGTGGTTAAAAACTTGCCCTATAATAAATCGCTAAGGCCTTAAGCGCTACATTGAGCCGCTATAAATTACCTAAATTGGTACTTTTAATCCATTCCACACTAATAGAAGCACCTATCTTTGAATATTTGGTTTAAACTCACTCTCTAATTATCTAGACACGCCAACTTTTTGGTTTACAAACACTGGGTTTCTTTTGTCAATTTATATACCAGCACAAAGTCTTCGTCTGATGCTCGTCTGCCTAGTGTCCTGTAGTCTCAGTCAGCTTGCAACTGCAGGTCACGAAACCGCTAGCTTGGACTGGCAATTACAAGGCCCCACCTCTACTAGCTATTGTTCTGGATACTATCTGCCCTATCAACCGCAACTTTTAGATCAGCCGCTCACCTCTGGCGAACAACCTCTCTACAGTAACGCTGATTCCAGCGAACACGAAAAAGGCATTACTTACCTCACAGGCAATGTAGAACTTCGTCAGGGGGATCAAAAAATAACAGGCGACTCCGCGAAGTTTGACAGCAATGACAGCTCTGTTGATATTTCCGGGCACGTGGAATTTCGCCGCCCAAACATGATTGCACAAAGCAATGATGCTAGTTTTAACATGACCAATTCTGAAGCTCAACTTAACCAAGCGCAACTTGCCCTGCCTAACAACGAGCTCAGAGCCACTGCTGCGTCTGTTGACTACCATAGCGACGACACCGTTACCATGAATGACGGTAGCTTTACATTTTGCCCTCCAGGCGATAACGCATGGGCAATACACAGTAACAAAATAGATTTAGACCCAAGTTCCGGCTTTGGTGAGGCTCAGAATGCCATTCTAAAAATTGGCGTAGTACCGGTGTTTTATCTGCCGTGGATGAGCTTCCCTATAGATGACCAACGCCGCTCTGGCTTTTTGTTCCCTACCTTAGTGAGTTCAACACAGATGGGGTTAGATATAACAACGCCCTACTACCTTAACTTGGCACCCAATTATGACGCATTAATTACGCCTCGATTTACCGAGTTTCACGGCACCAGCATAGACGCCAAACTGAGGCATTTAGGCCAAGACAGTGAGCAGGACTTGTATGTTAATTGGGCCATTGAAGACCCCGACACCACGAAAGATAGATGGTTAATGGAGTACAACCACAAAGCCAAAATAAGCTCCAGCTTCTCTACCTCAATTCATATAAAACGCGTAAGCGATAGCGCATTTTTTAACGATTATGGGTTAAGCCAAACCACCAGTGAACAAAGGTCTATTAATAGCGATGCTAAGATTAACTACCAAGGCCCAACACCTTTGTTAGCCAAGGCTAGCTTGGCCGTTATTACTCACCAGAATCTCACCACGGGAATACCTGCTTACGACCAACTACCCCATGCTACGCTATCTGGCAGTGTGTTGATGAACCAAGAAGAACAACCCATCAAGGCCCACTACAGTGTCGATCTAAGCCGCTTTACCAGAGATACTGCAGGCTTAACCGGTAGCAATAAAATCACCGGCACCCGTACACATTTACTGCCCAACTTCAGCACCTCTTGGGTGAATGACTATAGCTTTATCAAACCCAAAATCAGCCTACCTATTACCAGTTACCAACTTAGCGACACACCATCAACAATTACTGCAAGTAACACTCGCATTATTCCTCAGTTAGAAATTGACAGTGGTTTGTTGTTCGAACGTTCACTTTCAGGCGGCTATATGCAAACTTTGGAACCTAGGCTTTATTACACCTATACGCCATATCAACAGCAAGATGACGTGGCTATTTTTGATACCAGTGCTAGCAGCAAACCGTTTTATCAGCCTAACCGGTTTAGTGGTTATGATCGTATCGGAGACACCAACCGCGTCACTTTAGGCCTAGAAAGCCAATTCTTAAGCGCCAAAGGCTGGCAAAAAGCCAAACTTTCCATGACCCAAGTCCACTACCTTAGTGATCGTAAAGTACAATTAAGCAGCGCTACCGCTCCTAATACTGAAACTTTTTCACCAATTTATGGTCACATGGATTACCAATTTACACCGTACTGGAGTTCTAGTTTAAATGTAGACTGGAGCCCTAAATCTGGCAAAATTGAAGCCACCAGCGCAACCATGAAATACCAGGTCAATACTGATAAAATTATTGATCTAAAATACACTGAAACGCTGAACAGCACTCAACAGGGTGAAGTGTCTTTAATATGGTCTTTAGCACCCCAGTGGACCATAGTAGCTAAGCGCAAAGAAGATTTACGCAACCAACAACTGCAGGATGAAATTGTGGGCGTAGAGTATGCCAACTGCTGCTGGAAGGGCCGCTTGGTTAACCGTTATTGGTTAGTAGACCAGGCCAAGGGTATTGAGCATGGCATATTTTTTGAGCTCTCACTCAAGGGTTTGGGCCAAAGTGACAAACAATTGACCAGCGGCAACAAAGTGCGCATGGCAGATTTTATGAAAGGAATTACTGGCTACAATGAATACACTCAGTAAATGGGGCGTGAGCCTATGTTTAACCTTTAGTTTAACCTTAAGTTTAGTCTTGGGTTTAACATCGTCCTCCTCGGTTTTTGCGGCGAAAGCACTCGACAGCATTGTGGCTATCGTTAATGACGACATCGTATTACAAAGCGATTTAGCAAGTCGCCTTGTGGTGGTGCAGCAACAGCTCTCCAAAGGCAATACTAAAATACCAGAAGTAGAGGCGCTAACAAGCCAGGTATTAGATCAGCTCATTATTGAGAATTTACAGTTACAATTGGCGACTAAAAAAGGCGTCTATATAGCCGACCCCACCTTGGATTTAGCCATAGGTAGAATTGCCAAGAGCAACCAGTTATCTCTGGCCGGGCTTGAACAAGCCCTTGGCAACACTGGCGTGCCCATGGTGCAGTTTAGGGCAAAAATCCGCCAAGAATTAACCATAAATGAAATTCAAACCACTTCTGTAAACCGACGTATTCGCGTTAGTGAACACGAAATAGACCGATATTTGGCTTCAAACCAAGGCCAGAAGCTTGCCGACACTGAATATGAGATTGGCCATATCTTGATCAGCTTGAGCGAACAGCCCAATGCCCAAGAGCTTGAGATAGCGCAACAAAAGCTACATGTCGTCAGCAGTGCATTAGAGCAAGGTGCAGAGTTTAGTAGCATTGCCGCAGCTCACTCTGATGCCCTAAACGCGCTTAAAGGCGGCAACTTGGGCTGGCGTAAAGGCAGCCAGTTGCCCGAACTATTTGCTGAACCTATTAAAGCTATGAAGATTGGAGAAGTCAGTACATCTATTCGTAATGGCAGTGGTTTTCACGTGATTACTTTAATTAACAAGCGCGGTGTGAGCATTCAAACGGTGGCTCAAACTAAAGCTAATCACCTGTTGATCTTGCCTAATGAAATTCGTTCTCCTGACCAAGCTGAAGAGCTCATTAACGAACTCCATCAGCGCTTAGTTAACGGTGGCGATTTTTATGACCTTGCCCGCACCTTTAGCGACGACGCTAACTCAGCACCCAGCGGCGGAGATTTAGGCTGGCTCAATGCAAATCAACTGCCAGCTGTGTTACAAACAGTGCTGGATCTGCTTGCTGTAGAACAACTGAGCCAACCGATACAAAGCAAAAATGGCTGGCACTTGTTGCAAGCAGTAGAGCGCCGAACCAAAGACGTTGGCCAAGCCAATCTGCGATTTAAGGCTAAGCAAGCCATTAGCCAAAGTAAATTTGCTAATGAATTAGAAAACTGGCTACGCGAAATTCGCAACCAAGCCTACATAGAGATTCGCTAATTATGCGAAGATTACTCGTTACTGCGGGAGAACCTGCAGGCATCGGTCCTGACCTATGCTTAACCTTAGCAGGGCAACCGAGCACCGCACTGCAGGATGCCGAAATTGTCATTGTGGCCGATATGGGCCTGCTACAAGATCGTGCAGCACAACTGGGCTTAGCCATCGATTTTTGCCATATCAGCCTATCACAACCCATGACTCACACGGTGGCTAATCAGCTTAAAGTGCTGCACGTGCCACTGAAGGTTGAAAGCCGTTCTGGGCACTTAGATTCTGACAATAGTCCCTACGTATTAAACACCCTTAACTTAGCGTGTGACGCATGTATTGCAGGCCAAGCTCACGCCATGGTTACAGCACCTGTGCACAAAGGTATTATTAATGATGCAGGTACTGCGTTTAGCGGCCACACAGAATATTTACAAGCCCGCTGCGGCGTAGACCAAGTGGTAATGATGCTAGCCTGCGATGCCATGCGCGTGACCTTAGCCACTACCCACTTACCTTTAAAAGACGTGTCAGAAGCGATTACGTCAGAATTACTAAGCCAAATATTACCTATTATTGATGCTGAATTGACCAGCAAATTTGGCATTAAACAGCCGTGTATCTATGTATGTGGGCTTAACCCTCACGCTGGAGAAGATGGCCACCTAGGGCGAGAGGAATTGGATATCATAATTCCTACCCTAGAAGAATTACGCGGCAAGGGATTAAACCTTGTTGGCCCTTTGCCTGCAGACACTTTATTTAACCCTAAAAACTTAGCGGATGCAGACGTTGTCCTTGCTATGTATCACGACCAAGGGCTACCCGTGCTAAAATACGCAGGCTTTGGCGACGCCGTTAACATCACCTTAGGGTTGCCTATTATTCGCACCTCGGTAGACCACGGCACTGCTCTAGATTTAGCAGGCACAGGTAAAGCCAAAAGCAGCAGCCTGTTAAAAGCTACCGAAAGTGCATTGCAACTTTCTCTCCACACTTAGGTCGTACACACGAGATTTTTATGGCTAGTCAGACCCCAAAAAAACACCAAGCGCGAAAGCGATTTGGTCAAAACTTTTTACACGATCAAGGTATTATTCGCCATATTGTGGCCTGTATTCGGCCAAAATCAGAACAAAAAATCGTTGAAATTGGCCCAGGCCTTGGTGCCATAACGGAACATTTACTTGCGTCGGCAGGACACCTAGACGTGGTAGAACTAGACCGCGACTTACTGCCCCACCTGCGCATTTCATTTGCCAGCTATGGTAGCAATCTACGCATTCACGAAGCCGATGCGCTGAAATTTGATTTTGCCAGCCTCAGTGAAGACAACCCAACTTCAGAAAAACAGCTACTGCGGATCGTAGGCAACTTGCCATACAATATTTCCACCCCATTGATTTTCCATCTACTGAGTTACACCAACCTTATTTCAGACATGCACTTCATGCTACAAAAAGAAGTGGTGTTACGTTTGGCAGCAGGAGCAGGCACCAATAACTATGGCCGCCTAAGTATCATGGCGCAGTATTTTTGCCGCGTAGATAACCTGTTCGAAGTGCCACCAGAGGCATTTGACCCTCGACCCAAAGTGGATTCCGCCATTGTACGCATGGCGCCTTATAACGAATTACCCCATACAGCACATGACTTCAAACACTTTGAACAGCTTGTAAAAAGCGGTTTTGCTCAGCGTCGTAAAACCTTGCGT
>Ga0308019_10002517_pt1 | contig 10453 bp, 6 predicted proteins | sample Neamet284_FD_203135 | JGI IMG/M metagenome (GOLD analysis project Ga0308019, IMG submission 203135) | Marine microbial communities from water near the shore, Antarctic Ocean - #284 | ecosystem: Environmental > Aquatic > Marine > Unclassified | place: Southern Ocean | collected 2014-10-01
CAAGTCTGAGATGTCCTCTAGCTCAATAGAAAATCCTTCACTGTTAGGCAAACGCCGTGCGAAACCCAAAATAATACGAGTGTTTTTAGTGTTGGTCAACTGAGCTGCTAATGTCATGGTATAGGCCGGCTGTCCAAACCATTGACTAATAATGCCCGCTGTTGGGGGTGGCTCTTGGTCTGGCAATATTAAATTGACCTCGCCTTTAAGAAGCGATCGTTTCAACTGCATGACCCCTTTCGCCGTTGCAGGCGCCAGTTTCATACCCGCATTGGTTCTTGCTTGATGTATCAATTGATCAAGGCCAGGCAACTTAGCCGCCTTATAAAGGGCCGTAACCTTAGCTTGATGTGCAGCCCAATTGGCAAACAGTTCCCAGTTACCTAAATGGGGAGTCAATAACACCACTCCCCCTGTTTCTTGGGCCTGCTGCAAACACTCCCCGCCTGTGACAGAGATAATGCGATCTAACCCACGTTGGCTGGGCTGCGTCCAGTTATGGCCCATCTCTAGTGCAGCGTATATAGTATGCAATGCACTTTGGCGCACTAATTTGGCTTGTTGCCGATTAGTGAGGTTTGGCCAGCAGCGCTGGATGTTGATCCGCGTCTGTTTAAGGCTTTGATTAGGCATAACCACCATAACCGCCAATATTACCTTAGATATACTGTGCAGCCACGACAAGGGCAGCTTTCCTAATATACGTAACAGGCCTACAGCGAGGCTAGATTTCAAGTTTTCAGACATAAAGTGGTCAAAGATTCATTCTCAAGTCGGAGATTTGGCTGCATTAGCTAATGATACCTCGTAAATGGCCCATAAACGAGGGACTAGGGTGCTTTTAGGTACATGCCAGCTGCTTACTGCTAGTGTATAATGTGCGGCTTAAATCTTGCTCTTGGCCTTGCGCTGAAGCAACTCTTTCTTTTACTTAATGCGTGGGTTTAGTCGTGGATAAAACAACCGATACCAGCACTTTCCAAGGCCTCATTTTTGCCTTGCAACAATACTGGTCTGCTCAAGGCTGCAATATCATGCAGCCACTCGATATGGAGGTCGGTGCTGGCACCTTTCATCCAGCGACCTTTCTGAAGGCCATTGGCCCGGAAAGCTGGCGTGCAGCATACGTGCAACCAAGCCGTCGTCCCACCGATGGCCGCTATGGCGAAAACCCTAACCGCTTACAACACTATTTTCAGTTTCAGGTGGTTATAAAGCCATCGCCAACGAACTTTCAAGAGTTGTACTTAGAGTGTCTAGATTACCTTGGTATAGATACTCTGGTGCATGATGTCCGTTTTGTCGAAGACAACTGGGAATCCCCTACCTTGGGCGCATGGGGCTTAGGCTGGGAAATCTGGCTTAACGGCATGGAAGTGTCACAGTTCACCTATTTTCAGCAGGCCGGTGGCCTTGAGTGTTTCCCAGTAATGGGCGAAATCACCATCGGACTAGAGCGCATTGCTATGTACCTACAGAACGTGGACAGCGTCTACGATTTAGTTTGGAGCAGAGCGGCTGACGGCACTACCGTGAGTTATGGTGATATCTTCCACCAACAGGAAGTTGAGATGTCCACCTACAACTTCGAGCACGCTGACGTTGATATGCTTTTTACCAATTTCGACCACTACGAGACTGAATGTGCCCGTATGGTTGCCGCTAAACTGCCTCTGCCTGCTTACGAATTTGTGCTTAAAGCGTCCCATGTATTCAACTTACTTGACGCACGCCACGCCATCTCGGTCACCGAAAGACAGCGTTACATTTTACGGGTTCGTACCCTGGCCCGCCAAGTTGCATTGGAATATTATGCAGCGCGCAAAGCGCTGGGTTTCCCCCTTGCCAGCCAGGAATTAAAGGACGAGTTATTGCGGGACGAGGAGCAAAGTTCATGAGCCACGCCGACTTTTTGTTTGAATTAGGTACTGAAGAGTTACCACCCAAGTCTTTAATGACCTTGTCTAAAGCTCTAGAAACTAGCATTACCGGGCAACTAAAGGACCTAGGTTTGGCCTATGGCCAAGTGACGCCCTACGCGACCCCTCGGCGCTTAACGGTAATTATTGAAGCTTTAGAAGTTCAGCAGGCCGACCGTCACGAAAGCCGTCGCGGCCCTTCGATTAAAGCCCCAGAAAAAGCAGTTTCTGGTTTTGCCCGGTCCTGTAACGTTTCACTAGACGATTTAACAATTGTTGATACTGACAAAGGGCAATATTACGAATTTGATCGGCAGGTTAAAGGCGCCAAAACCTTAGACCTTTTGGCAGCTGTAATCGACCAAGCCTTAGCTAACCTGCCTATCGCCAAACGTATGCGATGGGGATCATCACGTAATGAATTTGTACGCCCAGTGCAGTGGTTTATTCTTTCCCTGGGCAACCAGCTTGTGGATACCCAGTTGTTTGATTTGAACAATGATCACACCAGTCGCGGGCATCGCTTTCACAGCCAAGACGCCATTACTATAGATTCAGCCTTAACTTATGCCGAACAACTACGCAGCCAAGGCCATGTTATTGTCAGCTTTGATGAACGTAAGGCTGTGATTCGTAAGCAAATAGCAGAACAAGCGCAAACACTTGGTGCAACAGCGGTAGTTGATGAAAAGTTACTCGACGAAGTGACTGGTCTGGTGGAGTGGCCGGTGTGTTTAACGGGTCGCTTTGATGAAGCCTTTTTGGAAGTTCCTGCTCAAGCGTTAATTTCTTCCATGAAAGAGCATCAAAAATACTTCCATTTTGTAGATGATAAGGGCGACATTTTACCGCTATTCCTTACCGTGAGTAACATTATTAGCAAGGAACCAGGCCGTGTTATTGCTGGCAATGAACGGGTAATTCGCCCACGACTTGCTGATGCAGTGTTCTTCTTTGAAACAGATAAGAAGACGACTTTGGAGAGCCGGAACGACGCCTTGGGTAATGTCGTTTTTCAAGCCAAGCTAGGCACTGTGCTCGACAAAACCCAGCGGGTAGCTGAATTATCGAGCGGTATTGCTGGCCTAATCGGTGCAGACAGCGCTCTGGCGGGTCGTGCAGCCACCTTATCTAAAGCTGATCTTAATACTGATATGGTACTAGAGTTTAGCGACTTACAGGGCCTTATGGGCCATGTTTACGCGCTTAATGATGGCGAGGACGCTGCGGTTGCAGTTGCCCTAGAACAGCACTATTGGCCTAAATTTTCTGGGGATCGTTTACCAGAATCCTCTATCGCTAGTGCAGTTGCTATAGCCGATAGACTAGACACCCTCGTTGGACTATTTGGTATCGGCCAACCCCCTACTGGCAGCAAGGACCCTTATGCCCTCCGCCGTGCCACCGTGGGGCTATTACGAATCATCATTGAACAGGGCTTAGAACTCGATCTTGCTGCCTTGCTTAATACCTCTTATGCTTTACATAAGGAACTTGCGATACCCCTTGAGAAAGTTAAACCACAGCTATTGAGCTTTGTTTTTGACCGTTTGCGTGCTTATTATGAAGATCAAAATGTTGCCATTGATATTTACTTATCGGTTATGGAAAATAAATCCAATTCACTTCTAGATTTTGACCGCCGTGTTCAGGCAGTGAGTGAGTTTATGAAACTTGATGCTGCGCCAGCTCTTTCTGCAAGTAACAAACGGGTGACTAACATCCTTAATAAGAATGGCAGAGGCAACGCTTCTTTTGACCCAGCATTGTTAGCAGAAGCAGCCGAGATTATATTGGCAGATTCATTGGAAAAAGTTAAGCGGACCAACATGACCGTTATTGCTCAAGGAAACTATCACGATGCGCTACAAGGCCTTGCACAATTGGCTGGCCCGCTTGATCAATTTTTCTCGGACATCATGGTAATGACTGACGACGACTCTCTCAAAAATAACCGTTTGGCATTGTTGTCAGGGCTTCAGATTGAACTAAGTCGTGTTGCTGACATTAGCTTGCTAGCTCATTAGGGCTGATCTCCCAGCCTTCATTTTGCCTAAGTGTTTCACGTGAAACACTTAGGCAAACGTTTCCGTAAAGCTTCTTATTTACCTACAGCCCATAAAAAAGCCTCCACATGGAGGCTTTTTTTGATCTAACAGTTCCTAATCAATCCCATTAGAAGTCTAAGTTTGCGACACGTAAGGCATTTTCTTCGATAAACAGTCGACGAGGCTCAACCTCATCACCCATAAGCGTAGTGAACATCTGATCCGCGGCAATGGCATCATCTATGGTGACGCACAACATACGGCGTTGCTCCGGGTCCATAGTAGTCTCCCACAATTGACCTGGGTTCATTTCACCCAACCCCTTGTACCGCTGAACAGCAAGACCACGACGCGCTTCCTTCATCAACCAAGCTAAACCAAGAGCAAAGCTTTGCGTTGAAAATATTTTTTCACCACGCTGGAAGTAACCATCCTGTTCTAGCAAGCCAGATAACGACGCATTAAGAGCCACGATAGAGCGGTATTCACCAGAACTAAAGAAGTCGAAGCTGATCATATAGTCTTCGTCGATACCGTGAGTTGTGATGGTAATCATTGGCAAGTAGCCGTCCCGCTCGGGATTTCCACGTACCTGACCATCGTACATAGCACCACTTACTTCTTGCCCATCTAAGCACTCCAAAATGGAATCCAGCCAAGCTGCAACCTTATCTTGATCGTGCAACTCTTCAACAGTTAATACTGGAGCATAAATCATTTGATTTAAAATGACGGCAGGAATAATTCGCTCTACTCGCTTTACAGTGGCCATTACCTGGCGATACTGAACCGCTAAGCTTTCCAAACCTGTGCCCGAAATTGCCGGTGCATTGTTACTAGTATGTAAAGATGCACCGTCCATTGCTCCTTGTAATAAAAATCCATCAAGTGCTGGGTCATCTTTTAGATACTGCTCCTGCTTGCCTTTCTTCACTTTATAAAGAGGTGGCTGGGCAATAAACAGATGTCCGTTTTCTATAACTTTAGGTAGATGACGGAAGAAAAAGGTAAGCAACAAGGTTCGAATGTGGGCACCATCGACATCGGCATCCGTCATAATAATCACACTGTGGTAGCGTAACTTTTCAATATTAAATTCGTCTCGGCCAATACCACATCCTAAAGCTGTGATTAAGGTACCTACCTCTACGGAAGAAAGCATCTTGTCAAAACGAGCCTTCTCTACGTTAAGGATTTTACCCTTTAATGGAAGGATAGCTTGTGTCCGGCGATTACGCCCTTGCTTAGCAGAACCTCCTGCAGAGTCTCCCTCCACTAGGTAAATTTCAGAAAGCCCCGGATCTTTTTCCTGACAGTCTGCTAGCTTACCAGGCAGACCGGCAATATCTAAAACACCTTTTCGGCGAGTCATGTCACGCGCCCTTCTGGCCGCTTCTCTTGCTCTTGCAGCATCAATCATTTTGCCGACAATAACGCGAGCTTCTTGTGGGTGCTCTTGCAAAAACTCGGACAAACAACGGCCTAACTCCTGCTCTACAGCAGACTTAACTTCAGATGAAACTAGCTTGTCTTTAGTTTGAGATGAAAACTTTGGGTCTGGCACTTTAACAGAAATGATAGCCGTTAAACCCTCTCGTGCGTCATCTCCAGAAGTGGCAACCTTAGATTTTTTCTGGGCAGATTCTGCCTCAATATAGTTATTTAGCGTACGAGTGAGGGCCGAACGAAAACCACTTAGATGAGTACCGCCATCGCGTTGAGGAATATTGTTTGTAAAGCAGTGAATGCTTTCTTGGAAGGAGTCGTTCCACTGTAATGCGACCTCTACACCAACACCGTCGGCGTGCATTGTGTTGAAATGCATACACTTGTTGATTGGTGTCTTGTTGGCATTTAAATACTCAACAAAAGCAGAAACGCCACCTTCATAACAGAAAAGCTCTTCACGTCCGGACCGCTCGTCTTTAAGGCGAATGGCTACACCTGAATTTAGGAATGACAGCTCTCGCAAACGCTTTGCCAAAATATCAAAATGGAACATGATGTTAGTAAAGGTATCTGGCGACGCCGTAAAGGTACATGTGGTGCCCGTACCTTCGGTTGTGCCTACCACTGCCAAAGGCGCCTGAGGCACACCATGGTGGTATATTTGCTCGTGCACTTGGCCGTTTCGACGGATGGTGAGTTTAAGCTCTGTAGACAGGGCGTTTACCACACTTACACCAACGCCGTGTAAACCACCAGAAACCTTATAGCTATTATCGTCAAACTTACCACCAGCGTGCAACACCGTCATAATTACTTCGGCTGCTGAGACACCCTCTTCCTTGTGAATGTCGACAGGAATACCACGCCCATCATCCACTACGGTAACCGTATCGTCAGACTGAATGGTTACACTAACTTCACTACAATGACCGGCTAGAGCCTCATCGATACAGTTATCGACAATTTCAAACACCATGTGGTGTAAACCAGTACCGTCGTCCGTATCCCCAATATACATACCTGGGCGCTTACGCACTGCGTCCAATCCCTTAAGGACTTTGATACTGGACGAATCGTACACTCTCTCTTCGCTCATTAATTACTCCGAAGTCAATTTCTTAAATAGTGGCAGCCAGTCGTAAATTGAAGATCATTCCTGGCTTACTTGTCCGTGTTTCACGTGAAACATCTTTATTTTCGCTTCTTCTGGCCAACAATCTGTTAGCTCATTTGGCCCAACACTAGTGACAAATACCTGAGTACCTAGATTCACCAACTGCTGGCATATCTCTCGCCTGTGGGACCAATCCAATTCAGCTGCAAGGTCGTCAACCAAAAATACACACTTACGCCCCTCAACCTCACTTAACAACTTGCCCTGGGCAAGCTTAAGCGCAACAACAACCAACTTTTGCTGCCCGCGAGACAAACGCTCTACAGCATTGACCCCATACAAGGTTAACTTGAGATCTGCCCGCTGAGGTCCTCGCTGGGTATAACCTAACTGTAAGTCTCGTTCTAAGGTTTCCTCAAGGATGTCGGCATAATTACGACTAGCAGACCATCCAGAATAAAAACCCAGCTTTAAGTCAGGCAAATCTACCAAGCCAGACAAAAGCTCGAAGAATACTGGCTCAAGGAGCTTCAAATAAGCCTCTCTGAGGCCATTTAGCCGCTCAGCGACCTCAACCAACGCGGGATCAAAACTAGCCCTTACATCAGCTCTCATTGTACCACATTTCAAGGCGCTGTTACGTTGTTTTAGAAGCCTCTGAGCCTGTTTCCACAGGCCAAAAAAACTCGCATTGTGATGGTATACGCCCCAGTCGAGATACTGCCTACGAACACTAGGGCCAGCTTCGATTAAACGAGCACTGTTGGGGTCAATTAACTGAATGGGCAATAAGCTCGCAAGCTCTGCAACAGAGGAGAGATTTTCGCCGTTGAGGCGCACACTATGATCACCATCAAGGCGGCGATTCATACCTAAAGAATCCGTCACGCCTTGTGAATTTTTTACCTTGGCAAACAGCAGACAGTCTGTGTGACCCTGGGCGATGACGGAAGCTAGCTTTAGGCTACGAAATGAACGCCCTAGGCCAAGCATGTGAATAGACTCTAAAACACTGGTCTTGCCGCTCGCATTAAGCCCATAAAGAAGATTTATCCCTTCATCAAAGTGAAGATCAACATGAAGCAAATTACGCAACCGCTGGATGCTTAGCTGTTGAACAGACATACGCTATCAAGCCTGTGGATAAAGACTAGAACAAAGTGTGCATAACTTGTAGCCATCAGACTGTCCGGACACTAAGAAATAGGATGTATTTCAAGCCTAGTTACAGGCGCATAGGCATGATGACATACTGCGCGGCACCGTTGCCGCCGTCAGCCAATAACGCGCTAGAGTTTGAATCACTCAAGGTTATTTTCACCTGATCACTATGTAGTACGTTAAGCACATCAAGCACATAACCAACGTTAAACCCAATTTCAATTTGAGCGCCCTGATAGTCTACCATAAGGCTTTCTTCAGCTTCTTCTTGCTCTGGGTTATTCGCCACAACCTGCAAGTTGGTGTCACTTACAGTCATGCGTACACCACGGTATTTTTCGTTCGATAGTATGGCTGCACGACTCAAAACACCACGCATAGCCAAACGATCAACAAGCACAATCTTGTCGCCATTACGCGGCAATACGCGCTCATAATCTGGAAACTTCCCGTCAACAAGCTTAGACGTAAATATAAATTCATTGGTGAAAGCGCGAATATGACTAGCGCCAATAACCAGCCGAACTGTCGCATCTTCTTCCGTCATTAAGCGAGCCAATTCCAATACGCCCTTACGCGGAACAATCAATTGCTGTGCGGCTTGATCTGGCAAGCCAACAGGCATAAAACTCGTTGCCAAGCGGTGGCCATCAGTAGCAACAGTTCGCAACTGACTGTCTTTAATTTCAAACAACATGCCGTTTAGATAATAGCGCACATCTTGCTGAGCCATGGCAAAACCAGTTTGATCGACAAGCTGCTTGAGGGCCATTTGAGGCACCTCAAATTCGAACGATTCAGGGCTATCTTCTACGTTGGGAAAGTCTGTGGCCGGCAATGTGGATAACTTAAATTTACTGCGGGCAGAACGCACTAAAACATGCTCTTCATTTTGCATCACTTCGATCATGGCGTGATCGGGTAGAGACTTACAAATGTCCATCAGCTTACGGGCCGGTATAGTCACACCACCGTCTTCGCCAGCTTGATCTAAACTCACCCGTCCCACCAACTCTACCTCTAAATCGGTACCCGTAAGTGTAAGTTGGTCACCCTCCACCACGACCAATATATTGGCCAGTACAGGTAAGGTTTGACGCCTCTCAACAACGCCCGCAACCAACACTAGGGGTTTTAAAAAGGCTTCTCGGCTGATGGTAAATTTCATACTACAATCCTGTTAACGGTTCTGACTCGGCGGACTATCGGCTTAGACAGTTAATGAGCGATATAAGTTATCATAATCATCGTGAATGTCACGATCTGCATCTCGTAATTCTTTTATTTTCCGGCACGCATGTAAAACGGTTGTATGGTCACGTCCGCCAAATGCATCACCAATTTCGGGCAAGCTATGATTGGTCAACTCTTTCGCCAATGCCATGGCCATCTGACGGGGGCGAGCAACAGATCGTGAGCGACGCTTTGACAAGATATCAGCAATTTTAATCTTATAGTAGCTTGCGACAGTTTTCTGTATATTGTCAATACTGACCTTTCGATCTTGTAACGCCAATAAATCACGCAGCGACTCTTGTATAAAGGGAGTAGAAATTGCCTCCCCAGTGAAGTGAGAGTTTGCGACTACACGCTTGAGGGCTCCCTCTAACTCTCTCACGTTTGAGCGGATTTTCTTTGCAAGAAAAAAGGCCGCATCTTCGGGCAAAGCAATATTCCCTTCAGCCGCTTTTTTCATCAAGATCGCTACCCGAGTTTCTAGCTCTGGAGGCTCAACCGCCACAGTTAAACCCCAACCAAAACGCGACTTCAATCGGTCTTCTAAGCCCACTATCTCTTTGGGATACCGATCGCAGGTCAAAATCATCTGCTGACCACTTTCCAACAGCGCGTTAAAGGTGTGAAAAAACTCTTCTTGTGAGCGCTCTTTCCCTGCAAAAAACTGTATATCATCTATTAATAAAGCATCAACCGAGCGATAAAAACGCTTAAATTCGTTAATCGCATTCAATTGCAAGGCCTTCACCATGTCAGCTACAAAACGCTCCGAATGCAGATAGACTACTTTGGCGTTCGGATTTCGTTCGATTAAAGCCGCACCAACAGCATGCATTAGGTGAGTTTTACCTAAACCCACACCACCATATAGAAATAGGGGGTTATAAGAACTTCCGGGGTTTTCTGCAACTTGTTTAGCTGCAGCTAAGGCTAACTGATTAGACTTACCTTGAACAAAGCTTGAAAAAGTAAACGCCCGGTTCAAGTAACTCTGATGACGCACCGAGCCTTCAACTTGAACCACACGCTCTGGACCAGGCTCTACGTTAAACTGTGACTGTATGATGGTTGTAGGCCGCCTTGGTATAGGTGACGCGGCTGGCGGTGCGCTTGGCACAAAAGTGGCCGGAGTAATGATAGAAGGCCGCTCAGCAGCGCGACCAACAACCCCTTGCGGAGAAACCCCAGATGAACCCACAACCAACTCTACATTCTGTGTGGCGTCTGTAGCGTAATCTGCCACCAACTCCCGTATTCTAGAAAAATATTTATCTCTAACCCAGTCTTGCACAAAACGATTAGGCGCCAACAGCTGAATAACTCGGCCGTCTTCATGAACCTTTAAGGGTCGAATCCAGGTATTAAACTGCTGACTAGGCAGTTCATCTTGAAGACACGCCAAACATTGTTGCCAAATCGCTTGAGACATTTTTAACTAGAGCCAAATTAAACTAAATTGCTAAAGCCGGGTGAGCGGCCTTAAATAGATGTAATAAAGGCGATCATTTTATCACCAAGTGCCTAAA
>Ga0308019_10002524_pt1 | contig 10420 bp, 9 predicted proteins | sample Neamet284_FD_203135 | JGI IMG/M metagenome (GOLD analysis project Ga0308019, IMG submission 203135) | Marine microbial communities from water near the shore, Antarctic Ocean - #284 | ecosystem: Environmental > Aquatic > Marine > Unclassified | place: Southern Ocean | collected 2014-10-01
CCGAATTAAAAAAATCTACAGGATCATCAGTGAATTCTTTTTTGCATCTTAAACCAATACGGAATCTATCTAATGGAAAATATCCTTTACTAAGACTAAATGTTACAGCTTTGATTGAAGAATGATTTAATGAAAATTTTAAGTCTCTAACCAGATTATAGTAAGCAAAATCCAACATAACAGGAACATCTAATTTGTCACATTGTTCAAGAACATCAATTGTTCCAGAATGTATGTATCCATTATCAGAAAATGGTACAGAAATTATTACTGCATCATTTTTTTGGATTTTTCCTTTATCTAAAAAGGAGAATTTATAATTATTTCTCCAACTTAAAATGTGGTAAAAAAAATCACCCTTAAAGCATCTAAATCTACGTGTTGGATGTTCAGCAGTAAAAAAATCAAAGGATTGAGAAGTACCATGAACGTAAGATAGTTTATTGAATTTTGATAAACCTGTAATTTTATTTAGTTTTGAGGTTTGTATCCATTTAAAATATTGATTTAAGAATTTATCTTTAATTTTTAAATCCTGAGTGGATTTAAAAAAGAAATTATTTGAATCTGTTTTTTGTATAAATGACAAGACCTCTGGATTTTTTATCGGTATTGCATTTTTTAGTAGTTTGGGATGATTTGCATTATAAGAAAATTTTTTCATGTTTTTCCTTTCCAAGAAAGTTCTTTTAACAGTCTCAAACTCAATTGAATCCCAGTTGGAATTCGATGCATTTTACGTTCTCCACCAACTCTAGCAGGTTCATTTGCAGCTAATGAAAAAATTTTTTGCTTTTTTATCATTCCTCGAATGCTTATTTGGTAAACATTACTTAAACCAAGTTCATCCATTTCTATCTCGTCCCATGCTTTTCTAGTAATAGCACGACTAGAAGATAAGGTATCAGGAAGATTTCCACCAAAGACAAGATTTGCAAAGATGGTAAACATTCTATTTCCAAATCCATCAATTAATCCAGCATCATCATTTTTAGAAGTTTTACTAAATCTTGAATTAATTACTTGATCATATCCTTCTTTAATTTTAGATAACATTTTTGGGATTTCTTCAGGTTCATTGTTTCCATCTGCTCCAAACATTAGAAGATAATCAGCATCTGATGAATTAAAAGCATCTAAAATTGCTGCACCGTGAGATCCTTTTGTTGTTTGCATCAATACATTGATGTTTTGTTTCTTTGCTTCTTCTATTGTTCCATCAATTGAACCACCATCTACAATAAGAATTTCATCAACCCAATCATGATTAATTTTTGAAATAACTTGTTTCATTCCATCAATTTCATTTAAAGTAGGAATTACAAGTAATGATTTCATTATTTTACTTTGATTTTGGATCATAATATGATGCAGTTATCTCTAAACCTTCATCTAATGAGTATTTTGGTTTCCATTTTAACAATTTTTTTGCTTTAGAGTTATCAACTTCAATTTTTGGAATTTCTAGAGCACGTTTTGGAAAACTATTCCATTTTATTTTTCCTTTGTAACCTGTAATTTTTCTAATTTTTTCAGCCAATTGTTTAATGGTTAAAGAATGACCAGTTCCAATGTTGATAGATTCGCCTAGAAGTTTTTTATTATTACTTTCTGCAGCTAAAACATATGCGGAAAGTAGATCTGATTCAAAAACAAAATCACGGTATGGGGTAGGATCACCTAATTTTATAGGAGATTTACCATTATACATTTGATGAATTATGCTTTCAATGACAAATTGATGATTATATTTTCGACCATATGAATTGGAATTTCTAAAAACAATAGAAGGGAACTTGTATGCTTTGTAAAGATATTTCAAATGTTTTTCTGTAGCAATTTTTGCAACAGCATATGGACTAGCAGCATGTAACTCAGCAGTTTCTTTAGTTGGGAATTTTTTTTGTATTCCATATTCTTCAACTGAACCTGAAAAAATGAAGCGTTTAAGATTAGGAACTGCACGTCGTGCTGCTTCAGCAACATTAACTGCACCAAGAAAATTTACATTGAATACTTCAGTTGTGTGTGTAAAGCTGTATGCAACAGATGTTTGAGCAGCTAAATGAATAATTACATCAGGTTTAAAATTTTTCAAGGTATCATACAAATTTAGATAATCGGTTAAATCACCATAATAATACGATATTCCACTAACTGTTTCGCCTCTAATCATGGATTCAGTATTAGATGCAATTGGACGATCAGAAGTTGCAACATTTCTTGCTAGTGTGCCAACTTTGTGACCTTTTTCAAGTAATTTTATGCCTAATTGATGACCAAGAAAACCAGTCATTCCAGTTACAAAAATTCTCATCTTTAACAGTTTTTTTTCCAGTATTCAGTAAATAAATCAATCTAATCTTTGATGCTAATTGTAGTTTCAAACTCATCTAGATTAAAAATCCAGTTTGAAGATTCATCGATAGTTCTCAGATCAAATTTAAATTCATAATTTCCTGAAGAAAGAAAAATTGGACCAGTAATAATTAATGGATCATCTTTCACAATGTATGCATTATGATCATACTGTCTATCTCCTAAAACTTTTATTGATTCCGAATCCACAGAATTAATTTCAATTGTTAAAAATTTATTTTGAACATAGAAATATTCCCTAAGTAAATTTTCATCATTTTTGAATATTGATAAAAAGTAAGTTACATTTTCTAGTTCTATTTCATTTGTATTGTCATATGCAAATATTTTAATAATTTTATTATCAGATTCAAGAAAGTTAGATGGTAAAAGTTCAATAAAAATACTAATTTCTCTTTCATCATATAACATAGGAGGAGTTTCTATAGAAATTTCATTATAAGATTTGAATGAAAATAAATCTGAAATCATAATAGGGGTTTTATAATTAGAAAGAATATCACGAAATACATCCATATTTTTTGATAAATTATTATTTTGTAGATTAACTGTTGTAGTTGAAAAACTTTTTTCAGAGTTAAGTTTTTCTGAAATTATATCAAAGATATTTTTATAAACTAAACTAGCTATGATTTTGTTTCCAGTATCAGAAACATGACCTTGATCCCAATAGATTGTTTCAAGTTCTTTATCAAAAGCATCTCTTAAATTAATAGTAGCAGAACAATCTACAAGTTGAGATAAATTTTCTTGATATTTATCGTAAATAGGTAATAAATTGATTAATAATTTATCGTTATAATCTAAACCAGTTTTAGAAAATTCATTTTCTTGTTTTGTCAAAGATTTATCTCCAAAACCAGCTAATGGTTGTAACGAAATTACGGTATCAAAATTGTATTTTTTTCCAAGTTCACAAATATTATCCCAATTTTTTAATAGTTTGATAGGCGTGTGGTTTGAACGTAAATCATTCCATCCATCATAAATTATTACTAAGTCAGGGGAAAATTGTAATAATTTATTCTCTATTAATTTTAATTCGGTGTTAGAGTCTGCTCCCTGAATACCTGCATTAATAACTTCAATTTTATTATCTAATTGACTTTCATCAAAAAAACTTTGTAGGTATCCCGGTATGGTTGTGTCATCAGATGTTGCGCCAGTACCAAACATTGTGGAACCACCAAGCATTATAATTCTAAAATCATTTTGCTCTTTTATTGTAGAAAATTCAGATCCACGAAATCCTTCACTGTTAATATTTATGGTATTCGAACTTTGATTTGGTATAATTTCATTACCAGATGTACGTATTTGATACAAGTCCATGCAAAGCTGATTTTTTTGGTCTTCACTCATATCACGAAATATTTCGCTGTCTTCAAATTCACAACTAATCTGAGATATCCACCAAACATTTGCAACAAGCTCAATTACCAATAACAAAATAACTATGCCAACTATTCCCATTACAGACTGTTTTTTATAAGATACTTGAACGGACATTTTTACTCAGATTTTTGGTGTTCGTTTTGGTTTTTAGATATTATGAAATTACCAAGAACAGTATAATCCATGTCTGTTTTGACAATCATATTAAAAGCATGTTCAGGAGTATTGACAATAGGTTCTCCCATAACATTCATGGATGTATTAATTATTAATGGAACACCAGTGATTTTATAAAATTCATTAATCAAATCATAGTATAATGGGTTTACATCTCTTGAAACTGACTGTAATCTGCCAGTTCCATCAACGTGAGTGACAGCAGGTATTATTTCAGGTTTTTTTATTTTTGCTACAAGTAACATGTATGGACTGGTTATGTCAAGTTCAAAATATTCTGGAACAAATTCTTCTAAAATACTAGGAGCGAATGGACGGAACGATTCTCTATGTTTGATTTTTCTATTGAGGATATCTTTCATTTCATTTTTACGAGGATCAGCTAAAATACTTCTATTACCAAGTGCACGTGGTCCCCATTCCATTTTTCCCTGATACCAACCAACAATATTACCTTCAGAAATTAAATTAGCTGTTTTTTTAATTAATACATCACGTTCTAGATAATCATAATTGATGTTTTTCTGGTCTAAGAATAATTTAATATCATTGTTTGAATACTCAGGTCCAACATAGATATTATTTTTCACTCTTTCAGATGTTGTTTGTTCAATTTTTTTATTTTGATGAAAACAATGGTACAAGTATTGTGCACATCCAACAGCACTTCCTGCATCACCTGGGGATGGAGGAATATGTAAATTTTCAAACGAACTTTCTTTCAAGATTCTATAATTAGCAACTCCATTAAGTGCTACACCACCACCAAAACAAAGATTTTTCATTTTTGTTTTAGTATAAACATGATTTATCATTTTTAATAAGATTTCTTCAAGAACTAATTGAGCACTGGCGCCTATATCATAATGAATTTGTTCAACTTGTGAGTCATGTTTTCTAGGAGAAATTCCAAATAGTTCAGAAAAATTTTGATTGGTCATAACCTTATCATATGTGAAAGCAAAATATTTCATATTAAGATGAATGCTACCATCATTTTTGACATCTATTAGTTCATTCAAAATTTTATCATAGTACTTAGGTTTTCCATATGAAGATAAACCCATTAATTTGTATTCACCCTCATTTACTCTAAATCCAAGAAAATATGTAAATGCAGAATAAAAAAGACCAAGGGAATGTGGCCATCTTATATCATTTGTTAATTCAATGGTAGAATTTTGTGCGGTTCCAAAAGTTGTTGTTGACCATTCACCAACACCATCAACAGTTAGTATGGCGGCTTCATCAAATGGAGATGTGAAATATGAATGTGCTGCATGAGAAACATGATGTTCAGGAAATATTATTTTCCCATGAAAATTTTTTAAGTTATTATGAATTTGATTTTTTATCCAAAGTCGCTTGTGAAGCCATTTTGGAATTACATCCAAAAAACTATGGAGTCCTCTAGGTGCAACTGCAAGATAATTATCCAGTAATCTTTCAAATTTTAAAATAGGTTTATCATAAAATGCAATAGAGTCAATCTCTTCAGGTTTAATTTGAGCTTCCTCTAAGCACCATTTAATTGCATTTTTAGGAAAACCATCATCAAATTTTTTTCTTGAGAAACGTTCTTCTTCAACTGCCGCAATTACTTTGCCATCTTTCAATAAGGCAGCTGCCGAATCATGGTAATAACATGAAATTCCAAGGTTATACATTAGTATTCCTTGAAAATAGTGGACTGTTTAATTTTATCTGTATCTAACCAATAAGTTGAAGATTGTTTTTTCAAGCGTAGTGGATCAATTTTTAGAAGTTTGAAAACCATACCATATATCGATATTACAAAAATAAACATAAGACCTAAAAAGATTTTTGTGTTAATTTTTGCAAAAATATCAAGTCCTGAGGAAAGTTTTATTGCAAAAATTTGTGTGATCCCAACAACAATTACAAGAAAGATACCCAATAATTCAATAGAAAATAATCCTAATGATGAGGATATTATAAAAAACCAAAAGGTGAATCCAGCAGTTACAGCTAATGCCTTAATTCTAGGTGAAGAAAAATTCATTCTAAATCGGATAAATGAACGCTACTAATCCAGATTGAGCTAAAGCGGTAACACCAATCAATGCAATTAACAAGAATACAATTGGAAACATATAGAATTTTCTTTTATGAAAATATAATTCGAATATTTGTTTAATTACTCCTAATCTTGACATATTTTTTGTTCAAATTCTAGGAATTTAATCATATCCATCTGGCATAGTTGTATTTGTGAGATCAGCTCCGGTTAGTATGGTTCCCGTCAAATCTTTTCCTGAAAGATCATGACCATTCAACATGGCATTGGAGAGATTAGCTCCTGTAAGTATTACATCAGTAAGATCAGCATAGACCAATATGGTTCCCGTCAAATCTTTTCCTGAAAGATCAGCTCCGGTTAGTATGGTTCCCGTCAAATCTTTTCCTGAAAGATCAATTTTAGATAAATCAACACCTGTTAAATTAGCACCCTTGAATATTGCACCATCAAGTATTGTATTTTTAAAACTTGAATAACTTAAATTGGTTTTATAAAAAACTGCATTTGTTAAATCTAGATTATCGAAATTTCTTTTTGATAGATTAGAACTATGTGCAAAAACTACAGGTTCTAAATTATTAGAAGTTTCAGAATAATTTTTAATTTTTATATTTTCATCATTAGCAGATACAACAGACAAAATATGTGAAAAAATATTCTCAGAAATCAATTTATTTCCAAATGAATCAGTATGACCAGCATCATAATAGATTGGGGATTGAACATAGTCAAAAATATGTGTAAAATCTAAAACTTTTGTGCATGTATTATTTAGCTCATCGAGATTTTTTCCAATTATTGGAAGGTGTTCTAATACTCTTGATTTAAAATAGAAGTTTTCAGGTTGTTTGTCAACAAATACCATAGATTCTTGTGTAGTATGAATTCTATTTCCACTACCTGTAACTGGTTGCAATATGACAACAGTATCAAATTTTTTTTCAATACCTAATTCACAAATCTTATTCCAATTACGTATTGTATCCAATGGATAAATTACTGGTTTTATCCCGTTTGCTTGCATACTATCATTCCATCCACTGTACATAATGATCATATCAGGTTCAAAATCAATTAGATATGTTTCAATTATTTTTGTTTCATCACGTGTATCGGAACCATTTTTTCCAGTATTAATTACTTCAATATTAAAATCTAGATCAAGTTCTCGAAATTTATTTTCTAATTGAGCAGGCCAAGTTTGATCATTGCTCATATCTGCACCAAAAGTAGTTGAACCTCCAACTGCAAAAATTCTATAAGTTTTTACAGGTTTTTTTTCATAGATATCTAAATTAGATTCAGTATTCCATATTTCTGAAGGAATGTTTGTACGAAATCCATGTTTATCATAATCTGCAGGGGTATGAACATCGTTTTCTCCATTTTCCCATAACCCTCCAGAATATAATAAAATTTTTTCATTAATGTATGATGAATCAAAATTTGATATGTCAGAATTAGTAAAAATTCGTGCATGCCACCATCCCGCATTATGAACAATCCAATCAGGTAAATCAGAATTTTGAATTATAGAATTTTGGGGAATAACAATACTTTTTTCATTGATTAAAAATTTAATTGATAATACAAATTCATCATCAGTAAGTTGATCATCCATCCACCAATTTGCATTAATTTTTACCCATTCAGGTATTTCATAATCAGTTTCACCATAAGCATTAGTATTTGAAAAAATTACGGTAGAACTAATAATTATTAATAAAAGAAAGAAAATACCATTTCCACCTGTAACAAGTATATTTTTATTTTTTAATTCCATTTTGATTTTTTGATATTTTTGTTAATATTGAATGTTTTCCATAAGTATTATAAAAAATAATAAATTGTTATTTTACATAAATTTTTAAATATTTTATTATATGCAATGAAAATCAATGTAACACTTTTATCTTTAGATTTTTCAAAAATACCATGTCCGGAAAAGATTATTCTCAAAGTACATCAAATTTTGAGTCATTCCGTAAAGAAAATAAGAGTAATTGGCACTTTGATCCCTCCGTAGAATCCAATGATTATGAATATCTCGGTAAATTAGATGTAAATTTTACTCCTTTGCTAGAATTAATGAAGGATGATAAAAATTTTAAAGAAATTAGGATAGCGGAGGAAAACAAAGGGCATGAAAAATTAAATTCTAGAATTGATGAGTTTAGAAAATGGGGCTTCACTGAGCATAACACAAAATCTCTTCAGATGGCTGATAAAGATTTTCCAGAAGTTTTTAAACCATTTAAAGAATTTTCTGGATTGGATTTTTGTAATGTAGTTGCATTAAAACAATATCCTGGACAATGTCTTCCGTGGCACATAGATACACTAGTTGGAATCCGAAATGAATATGGCCTTTCTGATGATACTGACATTGTAAGATATTCTTTAGTGTTAGAAGATTGGAAATGGGGTCATTACTTCCTTGCCGGAAATAGTGTTCTTCATCAATGGAAACAAGGTGATATAATCCAACTTCCTTCAAATATGCATCATACAACTTGTAATTCTGGGATGGAACCAAAGTTGACAATGACTGTAACCGGTGTTGTGACAGAAAAATCAATTGAACTAAAAAAATCAAAATATTTTACGCATACAAAATAATACAAGAAATTTTATCAGTACTTTTTTAAAAATTCTCATAATAATAAAACTAAATTGGATAAAATAGAAATTTCATTAGTTATTAGATGCTTATTTAACAGATAATTCCCCCTATCAAAAATTTTGAAATGTGATTTATTCTCATAATTCCTCTTTTGTAATTTTCGTATTATCTTAAATAAAATTATGAATATAAAAAACATCATAAAGAATATGCTAAACACTAAATCCATGACTATTTAAAATAGAAATGGAAAGTCAATAACATGAAAATTTTATCAAAAGCGATAGCAATCATAGTTGTAACAATTTTAGTTTATGTATCATTCTTAGTGATTTCTGATGTAAATTCTATTTTGGATGAATTTTCAAATTTTAAATTTGAATACCTGCCAATTATAATTACTTTAATTATATTGGCTCATGTCTCATTAATTTTAAGATGGTCCTTGTTATTAAAAAAATCAGAAATTTACATTCCAACTAAAAGTAGTATTCTAATTTTCATGGGCGGAATTTCTTTAGCTATAATTCCGGGTAAGGCCGGTGAATTAATAAAATCAGAACTATTAAAAATTAAATTTGATGTTCCAAGATCAAAATCAATTTCAATTATAATTGTTGAACAACTTTATAATGGAATTGGGTTAACAATTGCATCACTTTTTGGATTATATTATTTTAATCTTGGTCTCTATGTGACTGTTGGTTTTTCAATACTTGTAATATCTTTGTTACTATTTTTATCTTCAAAAAGATTGTCAGAAAAATTTTCAAAAATTTTTTACAAAATAAAATTTCTTAGTAAATTTGTAGAAAACATAACCCAATCACAACAAATTATTAACAATTTAATCACCGGAACATTTGTTATTAAAATTATTATTCTTTCAACTTTATTTTGGATTTTAATATCCTCTGCAGTTTATTTCATTATTGTTGCATTTGGTATTGAAATTTTTGAAATATTTGCTATTTGGACAATGTATACCAATTCAATTATGTTGGGTTTTGTATCATTTTTGCCTCTAGGAATTGGGGTAGTGGAAGGAAGTTTTGCAGGATTTATGGCTTATGGGGGAATAGATATGTCTGTAGCACTAACGTTAATCATAATCATTCGACTTATAGTAGAATGGATACCAATTGGTATAGGATTCATATCCCTAAAATTAATTTATAATAAAAAATTAAAGAATAATCAAAATAATTCTGATGAATGATTTTCATTAAAATTGTATAAACATTTGATGAAAAAATTTTCTGAATACTTTAATGATTATTTAAATATTTTATCATTAAATTTAATTTTAATAAATTAAAGCACTGTTAGTGTATATGATTTAATATTTCTATGAAAAAAGAAAAAAAACGAAAGACAATTTTTTCTGAAGTTACAAAAATACTATGGTATAGTTAAGTGGGATTAATTTTTCTTTTTTACCAAAAAATAATTTATGCCTAAGAATATTGAAAAAATTCTCTTTTCCTGTGTTCTATACAACACTTCTAATCTATATTGTCTTCTTTAATACCTAAAACAACTTTTCTTATTTCTCATTTTAGGACTAGTTTTTAATAAATCTGAACGTGAATTATTTTGAAAAATTATTAATCTACCTATACAAATTAAAAAACATTGTCTCAAACTGATGAAAATTTTCAATTAATTTTAAAAACCTTTGAAATTAGTAAAAAAACAATTTTAGATGAAATTAAAAAATTACAATATAATCTTAGAACTGAGACAAGGTCACGGTCACGGTCAGGGTCTTACAAATTAACTAAACGTGCAAAAGATTTGTTTAA
>Ga0308019_10002529_pt1 | contig 10408 bp, 10 predicted proteins | sample Neamet284_FD_203135 | JGI IMG/M metagenome (GOLD analysis project Ga0308019, IMG submission 203135) | Marine microbial communities from water near the shore, Antarctic Ocean - #284 | ecosystem: Environmental > Aquatic > Marine > Unclassified | place: Southern Ocean | collected 2014-10-01
TATTGTCATTTAAAAGTAGTCAATATATGCCTTTTTGTCAATGTTTAAGATTTTACTGGCTTGCTTATTAACGTGGCATTGATTTTGTAACATTTATTTGAGTTTAAAATTAATAAAAGGAGTTACGAATGAACGTAGTTAAATGGAAACCTAAATCTGAAGTTCAAGTTAAGAGTATTGATAATGTATTAAATACATTTTTTATAAATCAATGGTCTTTTGATAAAAATAAAAAAAGAACATGGAACCCAATAGTAGATATAATAGAGACTAAATCTGAATACACTTTACATAGTGAAATACCTGGGGTTAGCAAAGTTGATATAAACCTTATTATTAAAGATAAATCACTAGAGATAAATGGGGAGAAAAAAAAGCCTGAGTATAAGGAAAATGGAAAGTCTCATTACAATGAACGATACTTTGGTAATTTTAAAAGAGTTTTTGAATTGCCTGATTCCATAGAAAAAGATAAAGTTTCTGCTAGTTTTAAAAATGGAACCTTGAATATAGTCTTACCTAAAAAAGAACATTCTATTCCTAAAAGTAGGTCCATAAAAATTAATTAACTTGAGTTTTAAGTTTAACTGTATTGGAAAGCAATATTCTCCCAATACAGTTAAACTTTTTAAATTAAATATTAAAACCTTTTAAAATCATTCGTAGCTTTAGAAATGAACTTGTATATTTTTATAAGTTTATTTTTATATTAAAATTATAATCTTATCATTCGAAAGTGATTCTATCAAACTCTATAACTCAATAAAAAAAATATGAAAAAGATTACCTACTCAGGAATGAAAATTTTTAATCATAGTTTTATGTTACCACTTGATTATAATAATCCTTCATTAGGAAAGATTGAAATTTTCGCAAGAGAAGTTTATTCAAAGAAAAAGAACTCATCACATCTACCTTACCTTGTCTATCTACAAGGTGGCCCTGGTTATGAATCACCAAGACCAATTACTAACTCAGGATGGCTAAAATATGCATTAAAATACTATAGGGTATTATTTCTAGATCAAAGAGGTACTGGAAATAGCACTCCTATTAATTATGAGAGTTTTTCCAAACTCAATACAGAACAAGCTGCAAATAAAATTTCGCTTTATAGAGCTGATAACATTGTTCGGGATGCTGAAGAGATTAGAAAAAAAATAATCAAAAATCAAAAATGGTCTATCCTCGGTCAAAGCTTTGGAGGGTTCTGTGCAACGCACTACCTATCTTATTTTCAGGATAGCCTTGAGCGCGTTTTTATTACTGGAGGGTTACCTCCACTAGAAGCCCATCCGGATCAAATATATAAAAGAACCTATAAAAGAGTGCAAGATAAAAATCTAGAATTTTATAAAATATTTCCTCAGGCAAAAAATAATTCAAAAAAAATTGCAGAATTTCTTATCAATAATAAAATATACCTTCCCAATAACGACTTATTGAGTGTCGAACGATTTCAACAACTTGGATTAAATCTTGGTTTTAGCGATGGAATGGCGACACTCAACTATTTGTTTGAAAATGCATTTACTGGAGGAAAACTATCTTATTCATTCTTAAAAAATATAATGTCATTGCAAAGTTTTGATACGAATCCTTTTTTTACAATATTGCATGAAGCATGTTACGCTCAAAATTTTGCAACTAACTGGAGCGCTCAAAGAATAAGAGAAGAAATGAAGCAATTTGATCCGACAAAAGATGATTTTCTTTTTACGGGTGAAATGCTCTTCCCATGGATGATGGATATTTATCAAGAATTACTACCATATAAAAAAATTGCTGATACTTTAGCTATGAAAACAGATTGGCCTTCACTCTATGATAAATCGACACTACAGAAGAATAAAGTACCTGTTGCTGCTGCGGTTTATACGAATGATATGTTTGTAGATAGAGATTATTCTTTAGAAACGGCATCTCATATAAAAGATATTAAAATATGGGAGACGAATGAACTGGAACATAATGGATTAAGAAGTGCTGGTGAAAAAGTTCTTAAAAATTTATTTAAGAGATTAGAAGTAGAGTAATTAAAAAGCCTTTTTATGAAAGGTAATATTCTCTTTTTTAGCAATGGACTCTATTGTTTTTCTATATTTTAAGGGACCACTATAAAATATTTCACTTTTTAGATTAGATGTTTCCTCCAGAATTTGATTCAACTCCTCACTCCAATTTGGTAAACCAAATTTAGACTTTCCCCAAATGTTATTTATTAAGGTAACGTCCGTTGTAGTATTTTCTAAATCTGTAGACATATACATCATTTTGCCTGGTATTTCATGGGGTGCTTTATCTACAAAATAGATATTAAAATTAAAAATATTTATTTTTTCTTCACTTTCAATTTCGTCAAGGAACTTAGTAAACCACTCAAAATAGGCTTCATCTTCAATAAGCCAGAAGAGGTTTATTTTTTTCAAAAAAACCTCCTGCGAATTATTTCTAATTTTCATTGCTATATCTTGAAGAATGGATGCTATTTTGGAGATACCATGACCTCCACCTATCAGAATTGCATGTTCAGCATTGAGGATTTTTTTACTTGATGATCCGTACGGTCCGTCAATTCTAAAATCAAAGTCTATTTGTGTCTGATTTTTAAAGCTGTTTATAACCATTTTATATATTTTTTTTGTCCAACTGTCAGATGCTTTTATATGTAAAACTATTTCATCATTCGAGGTTTGACGAATAATATTAAATGGATGCCATTCTAGGTACGATATTTCACGACTATTTAAATATAAATAATCACCAGGTGTAAACTTTATTTTTTCAGGTATTTGTAGTTTTATTTCTAACGTTTCTGATGGTAATAATTTTGATGAAATCAAATGAACAATAGAACGATTTTTTTTTCGGTTTAGAAGAATATTATAATATGATATCATTTTAGGAATAAGAATAGACTGAAGTAATCCTATATCTTGTACTTGCACTTGCTTCTTAACTTTATTTTTTATTTTTATTTTCTTAGAAAAACTTTTTTTTAGACCATTATTTGATGCAAGCCATCTTATCGGACTTACGGCAAAACCATCAATAAAATCAGGAAAGTCTGTTGCAATACCTAAAAATTCTTCAAAATCAATATTTCCGCTATTATCCTTATCTGCTTTTATAAAAAACTCTTCAACTAATAAGTTTAATTGAAATTCATCATAATCAAGATTATTCTCAATAAAACTTTGGCTAATTAGAAAAGTGAGTTCATTTTTGTCTATAAAACCACTTCCATCAAGGTCATGCAAGTTAAAGGCAAATCTAATTTTCTCATTTTTTGTACCAGTAGTTATTTCCTCTATTGTAGAAATGAATTCATCATAATCAATGGTACCATTATTATCTTTATCAAATATATTAAATAATCTATCCGATAATTGTTGATTAGAAATATCAAGGCCTTTAAAGAACTCTTCCTTATCAATTAACTGATCTTCTCCAGCAATAATTCTGAATTTATTTTTCAATTGAATCATGAAAGGGCCAGTTAATTTATTAGTTCTATTTAGCACTTATATTTTTAATGTTAAGAATGATTTTAGTCCTTTAATTTATCCTATGCAGTTTAATCAAAAATATAACTTTATAAAATTCAATTAAAATATGATATATGATACAATATTAGACACAATTGGCGAAACCCCAGTAGTTAAGATTAATAAGATAGGTCAGGACCTAGATTGTGATATTTATGCTAAATGCGAGTTTTTTAATCCAGGTGGATCAATTAAAGATCGAATTGGTTGGAGAATGGTCTCTGATGCTGAAAAATCAGGGAGAATAAAGCCTGGAGATACCTTAATTGAACCGACATCCGGAAACACAGGTCAAGGAATTGCACTTGCATCCGCTGTAAAAGGATATAAATGTATCATTACCATGCCTAAAAAAATGAGTAAAGAGAAGCAAATAGCCCTTGAAGCACTCGGCGCAAAAATAATCAGGACTCCCACTGAAGCTTCGTTTGATGACCCTGAGAGTCATATTCAAATTGCAAAAAAAATTCAAAAAGAAATTCCAAACTCTCATATTCTTGACCAATACGCTAATCCATCAAACCCTAATGCTCATTATGAAGGAACTGCTCAGGAAATAATTAATGATTTTGGACAGAATCTAGATATGGTTGTTATGGGAGTTGGTACTGGTGGAACGATAACGGGTGTTGCTAAACGTCTTAAAGAATTCAATTCAAAAATTCAAATTATTGGTGCTGACCCTGTAGGTTCTATACTAGGTGGAGGAGAGAAAGTCTCTTCCTATTTAGTTGAAGGCATTGGATATGATTTCTTTCCTGAAGTGCTAGACAATAACCTTGTAGACAAATATGTCAAAACCAAAGATGAAGAATCATTTAAGATGTCCCGAAGGCTGATTAAAGAAGAAGGCCTTTTATGTGGCGGGTCTTGTGGTTCTGCTATGGTTGCAGCCCTAGAAGCTGCAAAAGTTTTAAAAAAGGATCAAAAAGTTTTAGTCATACTTCCGGATAGTATCAGAAATTATATGACAAAATTCCCCAATGATTCTTGGATGAGAGAACAAGGATTTGATGTCTAGAATACTCTATTCTTTTTTACTATTCTCAGTTTTATTTGGTAATGCTGAGAACCTCTCTAGGGGATTTATTAAAAAGATTGGAGATCAAGCACCTGATTTTAATATGATCTATACCACAGGTGAAAATATTAGATTATCAGATTTGAGAGGTTCTACAGTAATTTTACAATTTACAGCAAGTTGGTGCTCGGTATGCCGTTTGGAAATGCCTCACCTTGAAAAAGATGTCTGGCAAGCTTACAAAGATAAAAATGTAATTTTAATTGGAATAGATCGTGACGAACCACTTGAAAAAGTAATAGAGTTTAAAAAAAATATGAAAACTACATATCCTATTGCTTTAGACCCAGGAGCTGAAATTTTCAGTTTATTTGCAGAAAAGAATTCTGGAGTTACTCGAAACGTGGTAATTAACCCAAATGGCGAAATTGTCTTTCTTACTAGATTATTTGAAGAAAATGAATATCACAAGATGTTAGACGTTATTAAAAAACTATCTAAATAAACTTTTTATTCAGGTGTCGCAACACTCGAACTTGCTTTCATATTATCAATTGCTCGGTCCAAAGAATTAAATGCATTTCTCGCTTTAAACTCGTTGTATAAAGCTTCTTCTTTTTTTGCTTCTAACCTTGCAGTCGCTTTTGCTTGTTCTTTTGCTTTATTGGCATCATAGGTAACCATCACAAAAACACGATCTTTAAAGACTTCAGTCTTCTCAATTGTGCACCCTTTGAGTGTTGTATTAACCAATGACTTTGAAACTGACTCTGTAAATTCAGTAGCTCCTGCTTGCGCTCCCATACCAGAGGCCTCCATATGATCATTTAAAGCGGAACTAATAGTTGTTTCAACGGCCCTAGCTATTTCAACTCTTGCTCGCTCGGTAGCTACTTGCTTTGACAAACTAAATTGAGGTCTTAACGCGTCGCCTACACCTACGTAACGGTCTTCATATTTCGGTGGATTCAAATACCACGATGGTAAATCTTTATTTGTAAGTGGCTTTGGGTTTGTCCCTCCACAACCAATAAAGAAACAAAATAGTAAAGAAGTCAATAATAATTGATTTTTCATGATAAAGGTCCTTAATAAATATTGTTTATAACTGTGTATTAAAATTTAATATCATTTTAACTAAAATAGGTTAAAAGGATATTAGTTTAAAGCTTTTTTACTTCTTTTAATTTTTTTCTAATCGTTATAGCATCATTGATAAAATCTAGCATACTCTTTTCATCTATAATTGAAGAACCCATTGGAATATTTTCAAACTCTAAGTAATTATTTTTTTTAACTAAGATATTTTCTATCCTTTTGACTTCATTACGACTTTCTTCAAATATATTTAAAATATTTTCTTGGTCCCTGTATACCGTTTTATAATTTTGATTAGGGTACTTATCCATAAATCTTTCTAGTTTTCTATTTAAATACTTAATCCTCGATTCTAAATAACTTTTATTTATTATGGGTTTATTAAGAAGATTCATAGTTAGACTAACTTTATTTAAATATCTACCTTCACGACCAGATGAGAAGACAAAAGGACCCTTCTCTACTTGCTGCATCGATGGTCGTGTTAATGAAGTACTTCCACTGGTAAATATTATATCTGCGTCGGGGAAATAACCGTGTAGTTTCTTATAAGAAGGTCGTTCACTATTTACTAAAAGAAGAATAAAATCTACTTTATTTTTCAATTGATCAATATACCGATCGCCTTCAATAAGGTAATCTCTTTGGATAACTTGTGAATCACTTTTATCTGATAAATTTGTTAAACCAATAACTCCATACTTTAAGTCATTTCTTTCAATAATAATATACGGATCAAATAAAAGAGCACCTGTTTCTTTATCTTCCAAATTAGCACTAATGAATGGGATCTCTGTTCCACCTTTCATTTTCATAAGAAATGGTAATCCACCAGAAAGGTCTAGCTGTCCAACATTGATAGCGTGACAACCAATTTTTTCATATCCTTGTAAAACGGTTGATGCATTGTAAAAATCTGATACCATACTTGAGTCTGGTAACACAGGATATTTAAAAAATAAATCTCCGGCATCTAATATTATAGGATCATGTCCTAATCTATTATAACTATTTATGGTAGAATATTTTTTGGACAGACCGCCCAGTGGTTTTTTTGGTCAACCACATGGATCTAATTGACCATGCACACTTCCCGTGACTATGATCGGTGGACTAGATTTACTGAATAAAAAATTAGTAGTAACCACCAAGGTTATAAAAAATTTAAATACCAAGATGGAAGAATTATTCATCTTATTTTTCTAACAGCAACTCATCAATCACAGAACTTAATTCACCTTCAAAGTCTTCATTTTCATCAAAACCTTTTTTAGCTAAGCGAATTGTACGATATTTATCAATAACATATAATCTAGGTAGAGTTTTAGCGCCATATCTTTTCTTAGCCACACCTCTCGAATCATAAAGGATTGGCATTGTAATTCCTTTTTTCTCTAAAAAAGGACCGGCCTTTGGTGAATTTTCCCAACCTTTAACAGTGCGCGTTGCTTCTGTAATATCAATAAGGAAAAATTTAATTTTTTCATCGCTATATTTTTCATACAGAGTCTCTAAGTGCGGAAGCTCTTTCATACATGGTTTACACCACGTAGCAAAAAAGCTCAAAACAACAACATGCCTTTCTGGTTGAGTTGTTGGTTTTTTTAATCTTTTACCTTTTTCTTCAGTCCATGTTTTTAAAAACTCAAATTTACCAGGACCAGACATTAAGGCCCAAGAAGGTGCAATATCTCCAATCTTCAAACCAGGATCTTTGGAATCATCATCCGGTATTACAGCTACTTCGCCATCCTGAGAAAATCCAATTGTCAACGTTAAAAGAAAAATAATTGTGAATAACCGTTTCATAACTTCCTTTATTTTAATTTATTAACTATTAATCTAGCACAAACATTATTCTACAACTCCCAAATAAACCAGCGGTTCCATCTGCAGAAGAAATTTTACCAGCATCAATATTTGAAATTGTTATATCCGCGGCGGATGCTCCAAATATAGAAGTTCCTCTGATAACCATTGGGTTCCCCTGAACTCTTGGATCTTTTTTAGCTTGCTCAATAGTTTTTGCATATCCAACTACACCATTTGATGCTGCATAATCTCTACTGTATTGATTAGGACCATAAACAATACTTCCATCTTGGTTTAAAATTCTGGGTGACATAGCAGGCCTTAATCCCAATCCCTTTCCATCAATTATTATTCCAGTAACCCCACCTGAGGAAATGGTTGAATTAGGAGCAGAAGATTCTTGTGTTCCAGAAGGAGTACTACTTGAATTAACATTTGATAATACGGGCGCTTTATCGGCAATAGGCAACAACACTCTTGAAATATCGGCCATTTTCACTTCATACGTGACTTCAACACTCGTATCGCTCAAATAAGAAGGCTGACCTACTCGCCTTGCACCTCTGATAGCTCCCTGAACCTGTGTTTTTATAACGTCATCAAACATCGCTCCTGAGACTGTTGTTTCTGATGAAACATTCACGCCATTAACAATCTCAATTAATTGTCTTAATGCATCTTGCTTTGCAATACGCATAGCAGCTCTTCTCGCTTGCCCAGCATTAATGACATTCTCGGGAATAAAACCTATCCCAATTGCTTGAATTGTTCTATCTCCATAGTTTATAGAACCCTTCTCAAATACATCTCCAATAAAACCATCTTGACTAAATACAAATGAGAAAAATAAGATTAATATCGATAAATATTTCATAAGACTCTCTTTATTGAGCAACTTCAGCTGTGATACGGTTGCCTGTTATACCTGTAACTTTAATATTAAAACCATCGGGCTGAGTTTTACTAAGTCCCATAGCCAAAGCCATGGCTTTCCCTTCAAATTCTACTTCATACTCTGCAATCCCATCATTTAGACTCTTTGAATAAGCATTTCTAATACCGCTTACTGTCTGTGCTTTTAAAAAGCTCTCGAACATGGTGTAAGACATAAAATCAGCATTCTTCAAAACTATATAACATTTCACATAGTTGGATTGTGCTGTACTCCACTTCTGGATAAGCTGACGGATAATTTCAGTACCTAATTTACCTGCAGCATCATTCATTGCGTTAACACCGGCAGTCGATGGTGAAATGTGTGGTTTTTTCCCATGAGCATTAGGAACAACTGCTAAAATATCTCCGGTATCGACTCTAACAATTTTCCCGTTAATATCAGCCTGGCCTGAAGTCATACTATAAAATTTCCCTCCAGAGGAAACTTTGGCTGTCCCGATAACAATTATATCTGCACCTAGTTGACTCGCTACTTTAGCAGCAGCAGCAACATTCCCAGAGAGTGCTTCATCATAGTCAGATTGTCCTTTGAGCGCTTGAACCAATTGTCTATCGATTACGTCAAAACCTTTTTCATAAAACATACTTAATAACTTAGTTTCAGCAAAATCTGTGGGAATATTATCAATGAGATTTTCTTCTCTAATAAGGAAAATAATTCTGGGTCTATTCATAGAGCTAAGTAATGTCTGAAGCGCTGCCTCATCTTGCATTACCTCGTCTAACATTGCAGTTATTTCTGCAGAGATAGTTACCTCCCAGTTACCATCCGGACCTTTACTTTCATTCACAACTTTGAATGTTTTAACAAAGCCTTGAGCTTTAGAATAAATATTGTCAGTTAATGAAGTCGCAGTAACAACAGTTTCAGATGAAATATATGCACCCAATCCTATTTCGACAGCATCTCTTTTTGCTTGTTCAATGGCTGCATCTTTGGTGAGTCCGTATCCAACCCCTTCAATTGTTTCACCAGAGGCTATCGTTAAAAAAAATAAAAAAGATATTATAAATTTCATGTTAGAAGGTAATACGTAACGCATTTTGAAACGAGCGGATACTGAGTAACGCATCTGCTCCAGCTACGGAATTCTTAGGAAGGAAACGACCCGTAATCATATCAGACTGCATGATACCTCTTTCAACACATAAAGCCATCGCATTATATGCTGGATGACTACTTGTTACATCTTGAAAGCGAGAAGGGCTTTCACCAAAATATTTAGTTTCTAGACCACTATCACCTGTTACCATAGATAAAATTCTTTGAATAGCCATTGCATATTCAGCACGATTAACTGGCTCATCGGGAAAGAAAGGTTGTCCTGGAGAAGCTTCTAAAATACCATAACCAGACATTTCATTAATCCAGACCTCAGCCCAATGCCCTTTACTATCAGACGGATTTGAGACTTTAGAATTATTTAATTCTCCTGGAGTTTTAAAAGAAGCTGAAGAAGTAGTATTTCTTTTTTTAAGAGTACTTATTTTCAATTCTTCAGAAAGTAAAACTGCAAGGTCTGCCCTAGAAATAGATTCATAAAGAGCCACTTTTTTTCCTACTTCAGTTCCAGGCATAGCTCTTACAATTTTTTGACTTAATTGCCACATCTTATCTGCTTTAGCAGCATAGTCACTTTTCATACTAACAACAGACCTGAAAAGATCTTCTGATTCATCAAAATTATATTGGTAAAGATTAAGCTCTCCAGAATAATAGATTGCAGCTTCATTTTCTTTATCGCGTTTTAAAGCTTTTTTTAATATTCGCTGAGCATTTTTATACCATTTTTTTTCAATATGACGAAGATCAATATAAACCTTACCACAAAGTGCTAAAACACTAGCATCTTTTCCAGCAAGACTCTCACCTTTATTAGCATATTTCTTAGCATTTTTAGAATCTTTTAAATTAGCATAAGCGATACCTAAACCCGCATGGGACGGTGCAAACTTCTTATCCAACCCTATT
>Ga0308019_10002530_pt1 | contig 10404 bp, 10 predicted proteins | sample Neamet284_FD_203135 | JGI IMG/M metagenome (GOLD analysis project Ga0308019, IMG submission 203135) | Marine microbial communities from water near the shore, Antarctic Ocean - #284 | ecosystem: Environmental > Aquatic > Marine > Unclassified | place: Southern Ocean | collected 2014-10-01
ATGTAAAAATATACCTCTTATATTTGATTTTCGTAATCCATTTATAGCAGAGTTTGTATGATTTGGTGTTGGATTATTATGACACCAATCAACCAAAGTTGTTGTCCCGCAATGTATCTGGTGCAGTGCACCTACGTGATTAGCTATTTCAATATCTTCGGGATTAAAATACGATGCAAGACCTGAATGAACAGCTTTTAAGTAATCCGAAAGTGTCCAGTCAGCTGCAACACCTCTTAACCCTGTTTGCCATGTGTGAATATGTGTATTTATAAATCCAGGAGCAATAATCATATTAGAACAATCGATTATTTCTGTATCTGGATGTGATTTAATATTTGTATCAACATTAATTATTTTATCATCATTTACCAATATATCCGCACAAGAAAGATTACCAATCTTCTCGTCCATAGTGATAATTTGTGCATTTTTTAATATATAATTTTTCATAGTAAATATAATAACATTAAATCTTAAAGAATTTCAAATAATCTAACAATAATTTTAAATTAAATTTTCTTCGCCCATCTAAGTGTTGAATTGTATTTGGATAATTTAAAGATCCGTATAAAAAACCCGATATTTCTTTATCGGTAAAACGCTCTTCTAAACCAACGCTTCCTTTTGAAACTTTAGTGTATGGCAATGCTTTATCTATATATTTTATCCTATTGATTATATGGGGATTGTTGCTTAAAGACGGTGTTTCGCAATAATTCATGTATTTACCCTTTCCCTCCTTTAGCCATTTATCGGTTGCTTTTATAGTATTGGTTCTTTTGTTAAATCTCAAAAACCACAAATCATTATACTCCATATCATATAAGATTTCTTCTAATGTATGATTTATAGACGGTAAAAAAAGCCAATCGTGTTCTACCATAAACATATAGTCACTTTTGCTATTTTTAATAGCTTTTATGTATCCGTCAGATAGAGATTCGGTTAATTCCACATTTGGTATAATCTTTTCTATATTTTTTATATATTCACTAGACATTTTAGTGTTAGGATTCGGGTCACACCAGACTTTAACTGGTATGTTGGCTTTGAAAATATCTTGTAAAGATTTAAATGTTTGTTCAATTAATTTCGTCGAAGGTGCCTGTAGTGTTGAGTTGGTAAAAATATGTAATTCTATATTCATTTTAATTCTTTATATTGAATGATATTGTATTTAAGTTAATATATTAAATTAAATTTGTGAATACAAATTTATATGCATAAAAAAATCTACGGATTATAAAAAATATGATAAAATTACCAATCTCTTGTTTTATAATCGCAAAAAATGAATCTCTTAGAATAGAAAAAACAATTAAATCCGTAATAGATCTAGTTGATGAAGTAATAGTAATAGATTCAGGTTCTATAGACGGCACACAAAAAATAGCTTCAGATTTAGGTTGTTTTGTAAAAACAAAAGAGTGGAACGGTTATGGGTTACAGAAAAGATTTGGAGAAGACGCCTGCAGAAATGATTGGTTATTAAACCTAGATGCAGACGAATATTTAACTAAAGATGTAGCGGAAGAGATAGTTGAACTATTCAAAAATATAAGGAAATACAGTTTTTATTCATTTAAAGTAACAGCTATATATCACAAATGGAAAAAACCAAGGTTTCTTTCTTCGTATCATAAGTGCGTTAGACTTTATGATAAAAACATTGGAAGATTTTCAGAATCAGCTGTCCATGATTCTGTAATAACTCTTAATCATAAAATAAAAATGATAAAGAATCCTATATATCATAATTCTGTAATGTCATACACTCACCTAATTAATAAACAAAATAGCTACATAAAGTTACAAGCAGAAACTCTTAAAAAAAGAAATATTAGCTTATTGATAATTAGGTTGGTAATAGAACTACCATTTTCATTCTTTAAATATTATATAATTCGAAGACACTTTACAGGTGGTTTAAGTGGTTTTTTGACAGCATCCATACAAAGTTACTTTAGGTGGAAAAGGATTGTTTTATTCATTGTTGCGTACATTAGAAGCAAATCTCTTCAATAACTTGAATCTATTAAGTATTTTTTTTTCAAAATTCCAAAAATAACGAAATTGACCAAACATTGTACCGATTAATAATAATAAACATTGATATATGAAAAAAATAAGAATTAGCCTTAAGGCAATAAATAATAATTTTATTTCTATTAATGAGTTTAAATTTAAAGCATCTAGTATTGGGTTAGAAAGATAAAGTGACAAACTGCCTGCAATAGAAAATACTATAAATATTACTATTAGCTGACGAAGCGTATTTACTTTGAATAAAGTTAGTATTTTATTTAACATTTTAATATTACTATCATACGAGTTTTTAAATTTACAAGAAAAGAGATAATTATGCGAACTTCATATTTAATAGTAATTCTGCTAGGAATATTACTATTAGGTTCTTATTATTCAAAAAAATTAGATTTACCATATCCGAAACACCTAGATTGTAAAGAGACTTTATTTGAATATATAATTTTTGATAAATGCACAATTAAGGTCCCCGATGAATGAGCTTTATAAAAAAAAATTATCATGTATTATCAATTAATATTATTATATTGAAAATATTATGATACAAAAAAAATCAAATAAATTTATATCAAAAGAAATTCAATCTGTATTAGAAATTGCCCTCAGTTACCATAAACTTGGAATTATCGAAGAGGCAAAAAAAAGATACGAGCATATTTTGGATGTTTACCCTAAAAATTTTGATGCTTTGCATTTACTGGGAACAATACATTTACAAAAAAATAATTATGATGAAGCTCTTGTCCTAATTACAAAAGCCATAAAATTAAATTCAAAAAGTGAAATTTTTTACAATAATAGAGGTCTTGTTTTATTTGAATTAAGAAAATTCAATGATGCTGCTCTAAACTATTCAAAAGCTTTAAAAATAAATTCAAGATTTGTAGAAGCATATAACAATTACGCTATAGTACTCCAATCTTTAAATCAATCTGATAAAGCGTTATCAGTTTTAAATAAAGCTATATTAATAAATGATAAGAATGCCTCTTTGTTCACTAGAAAAGGTATCATACAGCGTGAATTAGGTTTATTCGAAGAATCACTAGAAAACCTTAATAAAGCGATTAGAATTGATAAAACTTATGTTGACGCATACTTCGCAAAAAGTCTCACCTTAATAGCAGCCGGTCGGCTTTCGGAAGGCTGGAAATTACACGAATACAGATGGAAATCTCCATCATATAAATCAAAACGAATTATAACCAACAAACCACAATGGGAAAAAAAAGAAAAAAAGAAAAAAATCTTATTGTGGTCAGAACAAGGTATTGGTGATGAAATAATGTGTTCGTCTCTAATTAACGAATTACTTAAACATTGCTCAAAATTAATAGTAGCATCAGATAAACGACTAATTCCATTATATAAAAGATCATTTTCAGAAAAAATAACTTTTATAGACACTTTGCTGCTTGAAAAAGAACAAATTGACTATGACTTTCATTTGCCTATCTTTAGTCTACCTTTGCATTTTAAAAATGATCCGAACGATCAGAGTATTGGAAAGAAATATTTATTTGCTGATATTAAAAGAACACAATCAATTAGAAAAAAAATAGACAATCCAAATAATAAAAAAATAATCGGGATTAGCTGGAAAAGTGTTAGTTGGATTAGTTCTAGAAGCTTTTCTCTAAATGATTTTTTAGAATACTTTAACACAGATAAATATATATTTGTTAATTTGCAGTATGGTAATGTGTCTTTAGAACTAGAGAACGCTTATAAAAAATTAGGTATAAGAGTTCAAGATATTGATTCAGTCGATAATTTTAATGACCTAGATGGATTGGCTTCATTAATAGAAGCTTGCGATAAAATTGTATCTATTGATAATATCACAATTCATTTAGCAGGAGCACTTGGAAAAGACACCCATGTATTATTACCATATAACTCTGACTACAGATGGATTTTATATAGAAAAAAAAGTATTTGGTACGATTCTCTTAATCTTTATTGGCAAAGCAAAGACACGAAATGGGAAAATGCATTTAAAGAAATAAATAATCAAATTAACTAAAGTTATATACATAATGACAAATGCAAGAGAAAAAATATTTTTACCATTAGATATGAAAGTAGAATTTAACAACGCTATCACTTATCAGAAGCAAGGCAATCTAATAGAAGCTCAGAAAAAATATGAATACATATTAGAATCTTATCCTAATAATACCGATACACTATCTATGTTAGGCACGTTACATTGTTTAAAAGAGAACTTTACATTAGGCGTTAAAATTTTATCTAAAGCAATTAAAAATAATAATAAAAACGAAAAATTATATAACAATAGAGGTCTCGCACTTGTATCATTAGGCAAGCATAGCGCAGCAATTATAGATTATAAGAAAGCAATTCTATTAAACTCAGAATACATAGATCCATATAATAATTATGGATTGGCATTAAAAGAACTTAACCAATGGGAAAATGCCATCAACATACTAAACAATGGAATTGGTATTAATTCAAAGATTGCTGAACTTCACTTAACAAGAGGTATAATATTGCGTGATTTAAAACGTTTTGAAGAATCTGAGCTAAGTATTAACAAGGCAATTGCTATTAACAAAAACTATTCTGAAGCATATTACACAAAAAGTCTCACTCTATTAACAAACGGCAATCTAGAACAAGGTTGGAAATTGTATGAATATAGATGGAAATCAAGTAATAAATCAAAGTATTTAAAAACTAACAAACCTCTCTGGAATAACACCATCAAATATAAAACTATTTTAGTATGGAAAGAACAGGGTCTTGGTGATGAAATAATGTGCTCATCATTAATTAATAATTTAGCAGAACACTGTTCAAAGTTATACGTACTAATTGATAAAAGATTGAAACCTTTATACGAAAGATCCTTCTCAAATCACATTATTTTTCTTGATACTGATAGTTCATTGGATAACATAGAATATGACGCCCATATTCCAATAAATAGTTTACCTTTATATTTTAAAACAGACCCAAATGATTATACGAATGGTAATAGTTTTCTTATCGCAGAGTTAGATAAAACAAAAAAAATTAAAAAACAAATACCTAATGAAAATAATAAAAAAATTTGTGGCATTAGTTGGAAAGGTGGTACCGAAAATAATGGACACAGAAATATTGATCTTCTTAATTTTATAAAATTACTAAACAATGATAATATTATTTTTGTTAATCTACAATACGGCGAAACATTAGAAGAAATTAATTATACAGAGAAAAAATTAGGTATTAAAATATTCAATAAAGATTTGATAGATAATAAAAATGATCTTGACAGCTTGGCATCATTGATAGAAGCGTGTGATATGGTTGTAACGGTCGATAATGCAACCGTCCATTTAGCGGGAGGACTTGGAAAAGAAACGCATCTGTTACTATCATACACCTCAGATTTTAGATGGATGACAAATGTTGATAGATCAATATGGTATAAATCTCTAACTTTATATAGACAAGAAAGAGACTTGCGATGGAATGGTGCGCTCAAAGCAATTAAACATAATATCCAATAAGTATTATTATTCACATATTATACTAAATCAAACCGATCATTGTTCATAACTTTATTCCAAGCGCTAATAAAGTCGTTTAAAAATTTATCTTTTGAATCATTTTGCGCATAAACTTCAGAAATTGCCCTTAATTGAGAATTAGAACCAAATACTAAATCTACCCTTGTGGCAGTACGCATAACCTTCCCTGACAATCTATCTGTTGCTTCGTATGTATTGTTTGAAGTTGCTTTCCACTGTACAGACATATCAAGTAAATTTACAAAAAAGTCATTTGATAGGAGATTAGTAGTCTCTGTAAATACGCCATGGTTATTTTGACTAATTCCGAGTGATCTGAACCCACCGATTAGAACTGTCATTTCTGGTGCAGTTAGACCCAGTAGATTTGATTTATCCAAAAGCAACTCTTCGGCGCTAGTTTGTAAGCTTTCTTTATGAAAGTTTCGAAAACCATCCGAATGAGGTTCTAAAACCTCAAACGAAGCAATATCTGTTTGATTCTGATTACTATCACCACGTCCGGGTTTAAAAGGAACATTAATTCCAGATACCCTTTCAACCGCTACATTACCTGCCAAAACAATTATATCAGCTAACGAAACGTTGGCAGTGGTTGCTATGTCACTTAATATACCAACTACTCTAGATAATTGTTCAGGCTTATTAACCTCCCAATTTATCTGTGGCTTTAAATTAACGCGCGCGCCATTTGCGCCACCGCGTTTATCAGATCCCCTGAATGTAGATGCACTCGACCATGCCGTTTCAATCATCTCTTGAACAGTTAAATTTGTTTTATTAATAATATCTTTTAGATCATCAATATCATAATCGGTTCTGCCTACTGGAACAGCATCTTGCCAAATTAGAACTTCATCAGGTACTTCGGGTCCCAAATAACGTGAGAGCGGACCCATATCACGATGAAGTAGCTTAAACCATGCTCTAGAAAATGAATCAGCAAATTCATCAGGATTTTTATGAAAACGCTCTGAAATAGCTTTATAAGAAGCATCTTCTCGAAGAGCCATGTCTGCAGTTGTCATCATTGTTGGAACTTTAATTGAACTATTTTCGACATCTGGAGCTTGGTCACTCTCTTTCATATTAACAGCTTTCCATTGGTTTGCCCCTGCTGGACTTTTTGATAATTCCCAATCATATCCTAACAAAAGATCAAAATAGCCGTTATCCCATTTTGTGGGATTTGTAGTCCAAGCACCCTCTATACCACTTGTTATTGTATCGCGACCTCTGCCTTTTCCATGTTTGTTTAACCAACCAAAACCCATCTGTTCAATTGGTGAAGCCTCAGGTTCTGACCCAACTAATTCAGCATCTCCAGCACCGTGGGCTTTACCAAATGTATGTCCACCAGCAACTAGAGCAACAGTTTCTTCATCGTTCATTGCCATTCGAGAAAAAGTCTCTCTTATGTCTCTGGCACTTGCAAGTGGATCCGGGTTTCCATCCGGGCCTTCCGGATTAACATAAATTAAACCCATTTGAACAGCACCCAACGGATTGTCTAACTGTCTATCGCCCTTGTACCGTCTATTTTCAAGCCATTCTTTTTCGATACCCCAATTAATGTCTTCTTCTGGTGCCCATATATCCGGCCTACCGCCTCCGAAGCCAAATGTTTCCCCACCCATTGACTCGATTGCAACATTACCTACTAAAATAAATAAATCTGCCCAACTAATTTTATTGCCGTATTTCTGCTTAATAGGCCAAAGCAATCTTCTTGCTTTATCTAAATTACCATTATCAGGCCAACTATTGAGGGGTGCATAACGTTGATCACCAGATCCACCGCCTCCTCTTCCATCGCTGGTTCTATATGTACCAGCAGCATGCCAAGTCATACGTATAAAGAAAGGACCATAATGACCATAATCAGCTGGCCACCAATCTTGTGAATCTGTCATCAGATGTGTTAAATCATTTTTGAGTGAGGCATAATCTAAACTAGCAAATTCTTTCTTGTAATCGAAATCTTTATCCATTGGGTTCGATTTATTATCATGTTGATGAAGAATGGATATATTTAATTGATTCGGCCACCAATCTTTATTAGTAGTACCGCTGTTACTATTAGATGTTATAGCTCCATGCATAACCGGACATTTTGTTTCATCTGACATATTAAATTTCCCTGTAAAATAATTTGGATTTATTATTATTCTAAAGTAAAAAATATACATGAAAAGTCAAGATTAAGTTTTAATTTTTCAAATAAAAGTAATTAAAATAATTAATTTGATAATTTTTTAACTCCTAAATCTAAAAACAGTGATCTCAGTTATTCCGCTAAGGGAGTATTTTAATACTTTCTTTGATTGGTTTTTTCTTATAAAGATTATTCAACATTTTAAGAAACTAAAAAAGCCGCAGTGTAGCGGTGTAAATTGCCAATCCAAGTAGTGTAAACCCTCCAGCACACTGTATCCAAATAAGGGTTTTGGGACGGGTGATAATGTGACGAATTTGTGCTGCGAGCAGCGCATATCCAAGAGTGTTAATTGCACCAATTACAACAAACGTCACAATCATAATTGCAAATTGTGGCTCTACTGGTAAAGAAGTATCGATGAATTGTGGGACAAATACGATAAAAAATCCAATTGATTTTGGATTTAGTAATGTAACAATTGCACTGTCTCTAAATGCAGAAAAGTGTGATTTTCCTGTTGCAGTTGAAATTTTACTTGATGCTTTTTTAGCAGTTAAGATCATTCGTAAACCCATCCACACAAGGTAACCTACTCCAATCCATTTTATTACTGTGAATAAAGTTGCCGAAGTTGCCAATATTACTCCCAGTCCGAATATAGTTGCTGTCATAGACACTGTAACACCAAGAGTTGCACCGCAGACAACTGCTAGAGCGACGCTTCGACCTTGTGCTAACGCATAAGAAATTACGAGAAGGACCGTTGGTCCAGGAACAAACACAAGTACAACAGATGCAATCACAAATGCACTAAAGGTTTCTATGCCCATCTTTTTATTCCTTAACTACATTCGCTTAGTTAATTATTAATTTGAATACTTCAAAATATATGTTAGTTTTTTTATATGAACAGATTGTTAAGTTATATAATCTGTTTTTAATTTTAATAAGTCCAGCTATATCTCATGATGAAGAAATATCAAATTAATGAGTGATAAAAAATTAAAAATTTCTACTAGTGATACGCTAATTACTGTTAAAAATATCGTCAAAAAATTCGGCGGTTTAGTTGCTTTAAATGATTGCAATCTTGATATTAAAGACAAGTCTATTACCGGAATCATTGGTCCTAATGGTTCAGGAAAAAGCACTCTTTTTAATGTAATAACCGGACATCTAAAACCAAACTCAGGTAAAGTTTACTATAACGGTCAGGATATTACAGGATTTGAGTCGTATGAACTTTTTAATTTAGGCATGCTGAGAACATTTCAAATTGCACACGAATTTTCTAATATGACTGTATTAGAAAACTTAATGGTTGTACCAGAAAATCAAAAAGGTGAAAGTTTACTATATTCATTAATTTATAGAAAAGAAATTGAAAAAGAAGACGAAGAAATAAAACATAAAGCATTTGAGGTATTAAAATTTTTAAAAATAGATCATCTTAAGAATGAGCTTGCAGGTAATTTATCGGGTGGTCAAAAAAAACTTCTAGAACTCGCTCGAACCATGATGGTTGATGCTAAAATTGTATTTCTAGATGAAGTTGGTGCTGGAGTGCATAAAACACTTTTAAACGATATTGCCGATTCAATTATAAGATTAAACGAAGAAAAAGGTTATACCTTTTGCATGATTGAACACGATTTTAGCCTTATTAGTAGACTTTGTGATCCAATTATTGTTTTGGCAGAGGGCTCAGTTTTATTCAAAGGGACTGCAACGGAAGTTAAAGAAAATGCAAAAGTAATCGAGTCATATCTTGGCAAAGGTGTAGTAAAATAATGTATTTTTCAGCAAAAAACCTAACAGGTGGATACGGTGGTCCCAACATTATTGAGGATTGTTCTTTTGAAGTCAATCAAGGAGAAATTGTTTCCATATTAGGACCTAATGGTGCAGGCAAATCAACTGCTATGAAGGCTATGTTAGGTATTTTAAATATTACCTCTGGGGAAATTAATTTAAATCGTAAAGATATTACAAATTTAAAAACTCAAGAAAGAATAAAATCAGGAATTTCATTTGTGCCACAAATTAACAATATTTTTACAGAATTAACTGTCCGTGAAAATTTAGAGATGGGTGCATTTTTATTAGAGGGCAATATACAAAAAAAGATCGATGAAATGTATCAATTGTTCCCAATGATCAGAGAAAAAAAAGATCAATTTGCAGGGGAGCTATCCGGTGGACAAAGACAACAGGTAGCTATAGCCAGAGCATTAATGACTAATCCAAAAGTATTAATGCTTGATGAGCCAACCGCTGGTGTTTCACCAATTGTAATGCATGAAATATTTCAACATATTTTAAACATTAAAAAACAAAATATCGCAGTTTTAATGGTAGAGCAAAATGCTAGGCAAGCATTAGAAATTTCAGACCGTGGATACATATTAGTTACCGGTAAAAATGCCTATGAGGGAAACGGTGATTACTTGCTAAATGACAAAGAAATAAGAAAGTCTTTTTTGGGTGGATAAATGGATTTTATAAATTCTATAGTTTTGTTAAATAATTATATAATTGTACCAGCCCTAACTTATGGCTGTCAATTAGCATTAGGTGCAATTGGTGTAACATTAATTTATGGTGTACTAAGATTTGCAAATTTTGCATACGGAGATCTCATGGCCTTTGGCA
>Ga0308019_10002533_pt1 | contig 10400 bp, 8 predicted proteins | sample Neamet284_FD_203135 | JGI IMG/M metagenome (GOLD analysis project Ga0308019, IMG submission 203135) | Marine microbial communities from water near the shore, Antarctic Ocean - #284 | ecosystem: Environmental > Aquatic > Marine > Unclassified | place: Southern Ocean | collected 2014-10-01
CTTGATAGCAGGAAAAGGTCATGAATCATATCAAGAAATATGTAATAATAAAATCCCATTTGATGATTTTGTAATAGCAAAAAAATATTTTAAAAATTAAAACTAATCATATGCTATATTATTTTTTTGAATTTCTTGAATATAAGTATCATTTTCCAGGATCAGGATTGTACCAATTTTTATCCTTTAGAGCAGCAGCAGCAATGATTGTTTCTTTAACTTTTTCTTTAGTTTTTGGACAAAAAATAATATCCTATTTATCCAAACTACAAATAGGTGAATCCATACGAGACCTGGGATTGGAAGGGCAAAAGGAAAAGTCAGGCACACCTACAATGGGAGGTTTAATAATTATATTTTCAACTATTATTCCTGTTATTCTCTTAGCTAAATTAGAGAATATATATATAATAATTCTTTTGATTACTTGTCTATGGATGGGGCTAATAGGGGGATTAGATGATTACATAAAGGTTTTTAAAAAAAATAAAGCAGGCCTTAAAGGTCATTTTAAGGTGATTGGTCAAATAATCCTTGGAATATTTATTGGATCTACATTATATTTTCATTCAGATATTACTGTTCGTCAAAAACTTATAACTTATGACATCTTAAAAGTTGAAGTTGAAAATCCTTTTTCTGCTGAAGAGAAAGCCTTCGTAACAAATATTCCTCTCATAAAAAATAATGCATTTAATTATTCTAGCTTAATTACATGGATTGATAAAAACTTAATTGATTATACTTGGATAGTTTTTATACCAATAGTTATTTTTATAATAACAGCTGTTTCTAATGGAGCAAATTTAACAGATGGTTTAGACGGTTTATGTGCAGGAAGCTCTGCCATAATTGTTTTTGTTTTAGGGATTTTTGCATGGATTTCTGGTAATTTCGTTTTTGCTGACTATCTAAATATCATGTATATCCCTCAAGTTGGGGAAATAACAATCTTTATAGCTGCTTTTTTAGGGAGTTTAATAGGTTTTTTGTGGTACAATACTTATCCTGCCCTAGTTTTTATGGGAGATACAGGTAGTCTAACAATTGGAGCTCTTATAGCAGTTATAGCTTTAATAGTTAGAAAGGAGTTATTAATACCATTATTGTGTGGAATATTCTTTATCGAAACACTATCAGTATTAATTCAGGTAGGCTATTTTAAGTATACTAAAGGAAAAAAGGGAAAGGGGCAAAGAATTTTTTTAATGTCACCTATTCATCATCATTTTCAAAAAAAAGGACTTCATGAGAGTAAGATTGTAACTAGATTTTGGATTTTAGGAATTTTATTTGCAATCCTAACAATAGTAACATTAAAGATAAGATAAATGAAAAATAAGTGTGTTATTTTAGGAGGGGGAATTAGTGGAGTAGGAACTGCACAACTTGCTATTAAACAAGGTTTTGATGTGTATGTTTCAGATACTAGCTTACTCGAAAATAATATTAAAGATAAATTTAAAGATTGGGGAGTTTTCTGGGAAGAAAATGTTCAAGAATCTAATTTTTTTCAAAATGCAGATTGGATAATGAAAAGTCCAGGAATACCAAATAATTCATCCTCAGTTTTATTAGCAAAAGAATTAGGTATTCCAATTCTATCAGAAATAGAGTTTGCATCAAGACACACTAATGCAAAAATTATTGGTATTACAGGTAGTAATGGAAAAACCACGACGACAGAGTTAACTTATCAGATGTTAAAAAACTCAGGGCTTAACGTTGGAATAGCAGGTAATATTGGAAAAAGTTTTGCTCAGCAAGTTGCTGAAAACTCTTTTGAAATTTATGTTTTGGAGCTAAGCAGCTTTCAGTTAGATGACATTATTGACTTTGCCCCTGATATAGCAGTGATAACTAATATTACTCCAGATCATTTAGATCGTTACAATAATAATTTTAATAATTACATAGCTTCTAAACTTAGAATTACTTTAAATCAAACTAATGATCAATTTTTACTTTTAAACTCAAATGATTCAGTTTTAATGGAGGCAATTAGTCGGGTTTCAACCAAAGCTCACAAGCATTTATTCGGATACGATTTAGAGTGCGATTCATCAACATCATTAAATAATAAAAATATAACTATTAAATATAAAAATGTTAATACTATGATTTCAACTAGTACATTTCCATTAAAAGGAAGACATAATTTACTAAATGCAATGGTTGCGTCGACTATTGCATCAATATTTAAATTGAATAAAAGTAATATTCGTGAAAGTTTATCAAATTTTAATGGTTTACCTCACCGACTTGAACATGTTTTAAAAATCCAGGATGTTAATTACATAAATGACTCTAAAGCAACAAATGTTAATGCAACTTTTTATGCTCTAGAAACATTAAACACGAAAGGAGTTTGGATTGTTGGAGGGGTTGACAAGGGAAATGATTATGAGCAGTTATTGCCTTTAGTTAGAGAGAAGATTAAAGCTATTATTTGTTTAGGAAAAAATAATCAAAGATTAATTGAAGTTTTTTATAAAGTAACAGATGTAATGGTAGAGACCCAATCTATGCAAGAAGCTGTGAAAATAGCACACAACATTTCCAAAAAAAAAGAAACAGTTTTATTATCACCAGCTTGTGCTAGTTTTGATTTATTTAAAAATTATGAAGATCGTGGAAATCAGTTTAAAAATGCAGTAAGAAGTTTATGAGTTTAACTACACAAAATTATTGGATTAAAGGGGATCGAGTTTTGTGGTGCATAATATCATTGTTAGTAATATTTTCGTTTTTGCCAGTTTTTAGCGCAAGCTCAAACCTTGCTTATGTTATTGGAAAAGGCACTCCTCTAGGATATTTGATCAAACATTTTGTTATAATGTCATTTGGTTTTTCACTTTTATTTGCGGTTCATAAGGTTCCATACACATATTTTAAAGGGATTTCTGTTTTGATGATGCCAGTTATTTTCATTTTACTAATATATACCGCTTCACAAGGTAATATTATTGGTGGTGCAAATGCAAATAGGTGGATCGAGATTCCAATAATTGGTTTTAGCTTTCAAACTTCCACACTTGCCTCTATGATTTTAATGATTTATGTGGCTAACTATATGTCAAAATCTAACAATAGCTATCTAAGGTTTAAAAACTCTTTTTGGTTATTGTGGTTTCCTGTTATTTCTATTGTGATGCTTATATTTCCTTCAAACTTTTCAACTGCAGTAATACTTTTATTTATGGTAATTACTCAGATCTTCATTGGTGGATACCCATCAAAGTATCTTATTTATATATTAGGATTTTGTATTGGAATGATTTTTATATTTTTTTTATTAGTTAAGACTTTTCCAGAAATAATTCCAAATAGAATTGATACATGGACAAGTAGAATTGAAAATTTTAAATCAGGTAAGCAAGATGGGAATTATCAAATTGAACGAGCAAAAATTGCAATTGCTTCGGGAGGAGTATACGGTCAAGGAGCTGGAAAAAGTGTAATGAAAAACTTTCTTCCACAAAGTTCATCCGATTTTATATATGCTATAATTGTTGAAGAATATGGGCTTGTAGGAGGTGTGACATTAATTTTATTATACTTACTTCTTCTTTTTAGAATAGTTGTCATTGTTCATAAAACTTCAAATTTATTTGGCAAACTTTTAGTCGTTGGTTTAGGTGTCCCAATAGTTTTTCAAGCTTTTATAAATATTGGTGTTACTCTTCAGGTTTTTCCTGTAACTGGACAAACTCTTCCTTTAGTAAGTAGCGGAGGTACTTCGGCTTGGATGACATTTATAGCGTTAGGTATTATTTTAAGCGTCAGTAGTTCAATTCAAAATAATATTCAAAATAATTTAACAGACATTGATAACCCTTTAGCTATTTTAAGTGAAGACAAATAAATATATTATTTCAGGAGGTGGGACAGGAGGACATATTTTTCCTGCATTATCAATTGCTAATGAGATAAAAAATGATGAACCAGGTTCAGAATTTTTATTTGTAGGTTCAATTGGGAAGATGGAAATGAAAAAAATTCCAGATTCTGGTTTTGATATAATTGGTATTCCTGTAGATGGTTTTCAACGTTCTTTTTCATTTAAAAACATTCTATTTCCTTTTAAGCTTTTAATAAGTATTATAAAGTCAATTTTCATTGTCATTAGGTTCAATCCAGACGTAGTGATTGGAACAGGAGGATTTGCAAGTGGTCCCGTAGTTTTTGTTTCTCAAATAATGGGTTACCCTACATTAATTCAAGAGCAAAACTCATACCCAGGAGTTACAAATAAGATATTAGGAAAAAAAGCTAAATTCATTTCCGTAGCCTATTCTAAAATGGATAGGTTTTTCTTAAAAGAAAAAATTGTATACACAGGAAACCCCGTGAGGAAGGATATAATTGATAATAATATAAAACCGACAGACGCAAAAGCATTTTTTAATTTAAATCCTAATAAGCCAGTTATAGGTGTTGTTGGTGGGAGTTTAGGAGCTCTTTATCTAAATAAGATCATAAGTGATAATCTAGAGGTTTTCAATGATCTAGAAGTTCAAGTTATTTGGCAATGTGGAAAACTATATTATGAAAAATATAAGTTTCTTCAAACGGATAGCATAAAGGTTTTACCATTCATTAACAGAATGAATTTTTTTTACAAAGCAGTAGATGTTTTAATATCTAGATCAGGAGCATCAACTATTTCTGAAATATGTATCACAAATACACCCACTATATTAATTCCCTCCCCAAATGTTGCAGAAAATCATCAATATTATAATGCTATAGAACTATTCAATTTAAATGCTTCTGAAATGATTGAAGAAAAACATCTTGAAAAAAAATTTAAAACTGTATTAACTGAGTTTTGGGTAAATAATTTATTAAGAATTAAAATGAAAAAAAATTTACAAAAATTATCAAAACCTAATGCAACCAAAGATATTGTTGAAGTCATAAAAAGAATAATTAATTGAAAAATTTTAAAACATATTTTTTAATTGGAATTGGTGGTATTGGAATGTCTTCAATAGCACAATATCTGCTTCTAAAGGGTTGTAAAGTTTTTGGTTATGATAGAACTTCTTCATATATAACAGATTTACTTGAGAGTAAAGGAGCAGTTATTAGTTTTACTGATTCAGTTAATAGTATACAGAAATATTTCAAAAAAAGTAAAATTCAAATTATTTATTCTGCAGCAATCAAACCAGAACATCCAATTCTAAGTTATTTTGTTTTGAATGGACATGTTCCAATTAAAAGAGCAGTTTTTTTAGCTTCAATAGTTAATGATACTGAATCATATGCGGTTGCCGGCACACACGGTAAAACCACAACTAGCTCTATTTTAACTCATATTTTTAAAAATATTAAAGTGTCATTTTCTGCTTTTGTTGGTGGAATAATGTTGCCAGAGAAAACTAATTTTATTCATAAAGGATTTGAAAAGACAGTAGTTGAAGCTGACGAATTTGATAGATCATTTTTAAAGCTTTATCCTTATGCAGCATGTATCACCTCTTTAGATGCAGATCATCTAGATATATATAAAAGTCATGAATCATTAAAGCAAGCATTTTATTATTTTTCCAAAAATGTTAAGGGTCAATTAATAATTCATCACACAATTCCATTTAAGGGTCTAACATATGGTCTAAATGTTAAAGCTGATTATGTTTTCGAAAACTGTAATCAATCAAATGACGGTTATTATGTAGACATTAAGACTCCAGACAAAAGCTTCTCAAAGATATTCTGTAAAGTAACTGGTAAACATAATTTAGAAAACATGTTGGCTGCTCTGGCCTTAGCTCATCAATCTGGACATGAATTGGAGGAGATAATTCCATCATTAGGAACTTTTGATGGAATTATGAGGAGAATGATAACTCATCAAATTGATAATAAAATAATAATTGATGATTATGCTCATCATCCAACAGAAATAGCTGCTGTAAATAACACTCTTAGAGAAAAATATCCAGATTCATCTATTGAAGTTATATTTCAGCCACATTTGTTCTCAAGGACTAGAGATTTTCTTAATGATTTTGCTTTTGAATTATCAAAATTTGATAGCGTTAAGTTGATGCAGATTTATCCTGCTAGAGAAGAACCGATTCCTGGAATAGACAGTCTTAGAATTCTTAAAAAGATAACTTCAAAAGCGGCTCTTTTAGATAGAAAAAATTTCAATAAAAATTTAGACACAAATAAATCAGATGTTGTTGCAATTTTAGGAGCAGGAAGTATTGGAGGTTATATAGCTGAATATTTAAAAACAAAATCTATTAGATGATTAAAGAAAAATTATTTCTTGGATTAACAACTCTTCTTTTGTCGGGGTTAAGTGTTTTATCTCATTGGAATTTTAATCATAGGAATGATAGTAGATTCAATATTTTATTTTTTGAAAACAAATCAAATTTTTTAAATGATTCTCTCGTTAATAAATTGTTGATACAAAAGACAGGAATTAAAGTAAATCTTTCAAATCTTAAACTAGATTTGAAAGATCTTGAGGAATATTTAGAGTTACTTCCTGAAGTTCGTAATGCGGAAGTATTTTATGATGCCAATGGCACTGTTAATGCCAGAATTTTTGAAAGTTCAGCTTTGTTAAGAATTCATAATGAAGGTTTTTATATAGATTATTTTGGTGAAAAAATTCCGTTTTCAAAAAAGTATACTCCTAAAGTCCCTATATATAGTGGGGTTTTTAAAGATGAAAATGTTGAAGATTTAATAAGGTTGTCAAAATCAATCATTAGTGACAGTTATTTGAAATCAGAACTTGTTGAAGTATGGGATGATAAATATGGATTCACTATAAGGCTTAGAGATTATGATTTCGAGGTCTATTTCGGTGATTCTAAAAATAGTGATAAAAAAATAAAGAAGTTAAAGGCTTTTTGTGCATTTGTTAAAGAGAGTAAATTTAATAAAAAACCAAAACGAATTGATTTGACAGTTTATAATCAAATTATTTCTACACACTGATTAAAATGAAAAAAAACACTTCGGTTGGATTAGATATTGGTACTACTAAAATTGTAGCTATGGTTGGTACAATGAATGATTTCAATAAAGTAGAAGTTCTAGGAATTGGAAAATCTCAAAGTTTGGGTGTTCATAGAGGAGTGGTTAATAACATAACTCAAACTATACAATCAATCCAACAAGCGGTTGAAGAAGCGAAGAGTGTATCAGGTGTTGAAATTGATGAAGTCGTTGTTGGAATTGCTGGTCAGCATATAAGAAGTTTACAACACAGTGATTATATTACAAGAAATAACCCGGAAGAAGTTATTGATGAAAATGATATTGAGCGTTTAATTCAACAAGTTTATAAACTGGTTATGTTGCCAGGTGAAGAAATCATACATGTTCTTCCTCAGGAATATAAGGTTGATGGTCAAGCCGAGATAAAAGAGCCAATTGGTATGTACGGCGGAAGGCTTGAGGCAAATTTTCATGTAGTTGTAGGTCAGGTTTCATCAATAAGAAATATTGGTAGGTGCATTAAAAGTTCAGGCTTGAAAATGGGAAATATCACTCTAGAACCACTTGCTTCATCAGATGCAGTTCTAAGTAATGAAGAAAAAGAGGCTGGTGTTGCTTTAATTGATATAGGCGGCGGAACAACTGATTTAGCTATTTTTAAAGATGGAATTATTAGACATACAGCTGTTATTCCTTTTGGAGGAAATGTAATTACAGAAGATATTAAAGAAGGTTGTTCTATTATCGAAAAACAAGCTGAACTTTTAAAAGTTAAATTTGGTTCCGCATGGCCTGGAGAAAACAGAGATACTGAAATTGTGTCTATTCCAGGTTTAAGAGGTCGAGATCCAAAAGAAATTTCATTAAAAACATTATCAAAAATTATTAATGCTCGAGTTGTTGAGATAATAGAGCAAGTCTTTTTAGAAATTAAAAATTACGGACACAGTGAGCAAAAGAATAAGCTTATTGCTGGTATTGTTTTAACTGGAGGTGGAAGTCAATTAAATCATTTAAAACAATTAGCAGAATATATAACAGGAATGGACACAAGAATTGGATATCCTAGTGAGCATTTGGCAGGAGATTCTAATAAAAACACCAGCCCAATGTTTTCTACTGCTGTTGGACTATTAATGAATGCTTTGAATAATTCAAATTTCACACAAGGAGATAAAGAAGTGAATGGTACTGAAAATTTAAATCATTCAGAAACTATTGAAAACAATGATATTAAAATCAATTTAGATAAAACAAACCCTAATAAATCAATTTTTGATAAATGGGTAGATAAGTTTAAGGAGTTTTTAGATAATGCATAAATAAACCTAGTAGAATGGATCAAGAAAATAGTACAAATTTTAGTTTCGATTTACCAAAAAACAAGAGCAACGTAATTAAGGTAATTGGAGTTGGAGGAGGAGGGAGTAATGCTATCAATTATATGTTTCAACAAGGACTAAAGGGTGTTGATTTTGTTGTTTGTAATACAGATGCTCAAGCTCTAAATCAAAGCTCAGTTCCAATAAAAATTCAATTAGGGGCGACTTTAACTGAAGGGCTGGGCGCGGGTGCAAATCCAGAGGTTGGGGCTCAAGCTGCACAGGAAAGCTACGAAGACCTAAGAAGTCTTTTAAATGCAAAAACAAAAATGATTTTTATTACAGCAGGAATGGGAGGTGGAACTGGAACTGGAGCTGCTCCAATAATTGCTAAAATGGCAAAAGAATTGGATATATTAACTGTAGGAATAGTTACAATGCCATTTCAGTTTGAAGGAAAACTCAGATTGGATCAAGCCCAAAAGGGATTAGAAAACATAAAATCTGAAGTTGATTCTTTAGTAGTAATTAACAATAATAAACTTAGAGAAGTTTATGGAAATCTTGGGTTTAAAGCTGGTTTTGCTAAGGCTGATGAGGTTTTGTCTAAAGCAGCAAGAGGAATAGCGGAAGTTATAACTCATCATTACACTCAAAATATTGATCTTAAAGATGCCAAAACCGTATTGACTAATAGTGGGTCTGCCATAATGGGTTCAGGAACATCCAGTGGAACTAACAGGGCACAAGAAGCAATTGTTAAAGCTTTAGACTCTCCATTATTAAATGATAATAAAATAACGGGTAGTAAAAATGTTTTATTACTTATAGTATCAGGATCTGAGGAAATTACGATTGATGAAATAGGAGAAATAAATGATTTTATTCAGTCTGAAGCCGGAAATAATACAAATATTATTATGGGGGTTGGTGAAGATAAAAATCTTGAAAATGCTATATCAGTAACTATAATTGCAACTGGGTTTGATGTAGATCAGCAAAATCAAATTGTTAATACTGAATCGAAAAAAATCATTCATACCCTTGAGGAAGATCAGAAAATGGAACATATATTAGTTTCAACTGACAAGAAAATCACATATCATAACTTAGAAAATACAGAGGATGATATTGAAGAAGTTGAAGAAAATGATTCAATACATGATAATACTAATGAGGTAAGTTTAAAAATACTTTTAACAGATGAAATAAGAAATATAGATGTTGTTTTTGAAGAAATTAAAGGAAATAATATTCAAGATTCTGATAAAACTAACTTAATAAATGAAAATTCAAACTCTATCTATGAAAATAACATTGAAAATAAAGGGATTGAGATGCTTGATTCATTTGAAATAAATAATGAATTATTAAATTCTCCTCCTTCGGAATCTTATGATCAAGAATTTGAGGGTAGTTTCATAATTAATGATTTAAGCGAGGATATTAAATCATTAAAAATTGTAGATGAAGAGCTATTAGATATTGAAAAAGAAAATCAGACAACCTTTGATTTTGGAATACCATTAAGTAGAATTCAAAAAAATGAAACTAAGGCTGTAGATTCTATTAACTTTATCCTTAACGATTTTGAAACTGATCAAGTTGAAAACTCAGAAAAAAATGAAATGGATGATGATATAGATAAATTAAATGATAGTAAAGAAATTTCAACGTCTGAACTATTTAATATTGAAGTTAATGAACCTGAATTTATTGATTCTAATACTAAGAATGATCAAACTCCATTTGATAAAACAATTATAGAAACAGCTTCTTTGGAGAATAAAAAAAGAATGGTTCACCTAAAGGAATTTAACTATTCATTCAAAAATAATTTAAGTAATATTGATGAATTAGAGAAAGAACCTGCTTATAAAAGATATGGGTTAAATATTGACGAATCTCAATCTAGTCATAATTTACCTAAAATAGTTATTGAAACAGATGAAAATGATAGCGTTAAACTCAAGTCAAATAACTCTTTTCTTCATGATAATGTGGATTAGTTTTAACAAAATAAAACCAGATGTCTCTAGAAAATAATGTAACGAGTAAAATCAAAGAAGCTATGAAAGCAAAAGATGTAATCCGTCTTGAAGCTTTAAG
>Ga0308019_10002536_pt1 | contig 10390 bp, 5 predicted proteins | sample Neamet284_FD_203135 | JGI IMG/M metagenome (GOLD analysis project Ga0308019, IMG submission 203135) | Marine microbial communities from water near the shore, Antarctic Ocean - #284 | ecosystem: Environmental > Aquatic > Marine > Unclassified | place: Southern Ocean | collected 2014-10-01
CTTAAAACTATACTAGTAATTGGTGCAGGACCTATAATAATTGGTCAAGCATGTGAATTTGACTACTCAGGTACTCAGGCCTGTAAGGCATTAAAAGATGAGGGGTATAAAATTGTTCTAATTAACTCTAACCCTGCAACTATTATGACTGACCCCGGTGTTGCAGATAAAACCTATATAGAGCCAATTACTTTAGAAATTTTAGAAAAAATTATTCAAAAAGAAAAACCAGATGCAATTCTTCCAACAATGGGTGGTCAAACTGCTTTGAATTTAGCAATGGAGGTGGAAAAAAAAGGAATTTTAAAGAAGTATAAAATTGAACTGATTGGCGCAAATTCTAAAGCAATCTCAAATGCAGAAGATAGAAAAAAATTTAGAAAAAATATGATTGATATTGGTTTAGACTTGCCAAAATCAAAAGTTGTAAATCATATTAAGGATGCTGCTAAAGCACTTAAACAAATTGGTTTACCTGCAATAATTAGACCGGCTTTCACTTTAGGTGGTTTAGGCGGTGGTATTGCTAAAAATAAAAAAGAATATCTTAAAATAGTTAAAGATGGACTGCACGAATCTCCTGTAAGCCAGATATTGATAGAAGAATGCCTTGAAGGCTGGAAAGAATTTGAAATGGAAGTAGTTAGAGACAGAAAAGATAATTGTATTATTATTTGTTCCATTGAAAATATTGACCCAATGGGAATTCATACAGGTGACTCTGTTACTGTGGCTCCTGCTCTAACACTGACAGATAAAGAATATCAAGTAATGAGAAATGCATCGATTGCTTGTCTTAGAAAAATTGGAGTAGAAACAGGTGGGTCAAATGTTCAATTTGCAATCAACCCAAAGGATGGAAGAATGGTTATTATTGAAATGAATCCAAGAGTTTCTAGATCTTCAGCTCTTGCCTCTAAAGCAACTGGTTTTCCAATTGCAAAAGTAGCAGCAAAACTTGCGGTTGGTTATACGTTAGATGAATTAAAAAATGAAATTACGAAAATAACTCCAGCTTCTTTTGAGCCGAGTATAGATTATGTGGTTACAAAAATTCCAAGATTTACCTTTGAAAAATTTTCTACGTCAGATGCAATATTAGGCACATCAATGAAATCTGTTGGCGAAGCTATGGCAATAGGTAGAAACTTTAAAGAGTCTCTTCAAAAAGCACTTGTGTCTCTTGAGGTTGGTTTTTCAGGATTGGATAGAATTTTTCCACTTAACAAGAAAAATATAGAAAAAGAATTAAAGAAAAATATACCTAATAAAATTTTATTAGTTGCTGAAGCTTTCAGAAAAAAAATTAATATTAAAAAAATACAAAAATTGTCTAAAATAGATAATTGGTTCTTAGAGCAAATAAAAGAGCTTGTAGATACTGAAAATAAAATTCAAAAAAAAGGTTTACCTAAAAATTATAATGAATTTAATAAAATTAAATCGATAGGTTTTTCAGATAAAAAATTAGCTGAAATTACAAAAGCACCAGAAGAAATTATTAGAAAAAAAAGAACTGCATTAAAAGTACTCCCTGTTTACAAAAAAGTGGACACATGTGCGGCTGAATTTAAGTCTTTCACACCCTATATGTATTCTACTTATCAAAGAAACTATTCATTTAAGTCTGAGTGTGAAGCCAATCCTTCGTCAAAGAAAAAAATCATAATTTTAGGTGGTGGCCCTAATCGAATTGGGCAAGGAATTGAATTTGACTACTGTTGCTGTCAGGCTAGTTACGCCCTTAAGAATGCTGGTTTTGAAACTATAATGATTAATTGTAATCCAGAAACTGTTTCGACTGATTATGATACGAGCGATAGATTATATTTTGAGCCTCTAAAAGAAGAATATGTTTACAACATTATTAAAAAAGAAAAAGAAAAAGGAGATCTTTTAGGAATTATTGCTCAATTTGGAGGACAAACTCCCATTAAACTTGCAAAATTTTTGCACGATAACAAGCTTCCAATTTTAGGTACTCAGTATACTTCTATCGATTTAGCTGAGGACAGAGATAGATTTAGAAAATTGCTTGATAAATTAAAATTAAAACAAGCTAAAAGCGGTATAGCTAAAACATTTAAACAGGCTATTCAAATTGCAGAAAGAATAGGCTTGCCTTTAATGGTTAGGCCTTCCTATGTTTTGGGTGGAAGGGCAATGGAAATAGTCCATGAAAAGAATCAGTTAAAAAAATTTGTAGAAGCAGCATTCAAAGCAGCTGAAAAAAACCCAATACTGATTGATAAGTTTATTGATAATGCCATGGAAATTGATGTGGATGCTATATCTGATGGAAAACAAGTTTTTGTTGCGGGAATAATGCAGCACATTGAAGAGGCAGGTATTCACTCTGGTGATTCTGCTTGTTGTCTACCCCCAATATCAATTAAAAAAAATTTATTAACTGAAATAGAAGACCAAACAAAAAAATTAGCTATAGCTTTAAAAGTTAAAGGTTTAATGAATATTCAATTTGCAATTAAAAATGATGAAATTTTTGTAATCGAGGTAAATCCAAGGGCTAGTAGGACTGTTCCTTTTGTGTCAAAAGCTAAAGGGCTTCCACTTGCTAAAATTGCATCAAGAGTAATGGCTGGGGAAAAACTTTCTAAATTTAATTTAAGAAGTAAGACTAAAAATATGTTCGCAGTTAAAGAAGCTGTTTTTCCTTTTAATAAATTTCCAAAAAGTGATGTGTTATTAGGACCAGAAATGAAATCAACTGGTGAAGTTATGGGCTTTGATAAAGACTTTGGAATGGCCTTTGCTAAAAGCCAGATAGCTGCTTCTAATTCACTCCCTACAAAAGGATTGGCATTTATTTCTCTCAAAAATAGTCACAAACAAGAAGGGGTGGGTATAGCAACACAATTGTTGAAATTAAATTTTACTTTATGTGGAACTAGTGGGACCGCAGACTTTATTAACAAACATGGGATGAAGTGTAAAACAATTAACAAAGTTAGTGGAGGTTCACCTCATATTGTTGATGTTTTAAATTCTAAGAAAATTGCTTTAGTGATAAATACTGGAGGAGGAAATAGTGAACAAAAACTTAATGACGCTATGGCTCTTAGAAGAGCAACTTTAGTTAATAAAGTTCCATACTGCACTAATATGTCTACTGCCTATGTATGTTTAGAAGGAATCAAATCTTTAAAAACAAAAAAAATTACTGTAACTTCACTTCAAGATATTTAAATCAATAAAATAAATAGATATGCAAGAATCAGTTTTAATTAGTGCATGGTCTTGGAAACCCAATTAAGAACCTCTGTAGAGAAATTTTGATTTTTTGAAAATTACTCAACCTTCCAGTCAGTAGGAAAAGTAACGTAATTAATTTGTATGCATCTTCTCTCTTTTTTAATCTCTTTTTTTTCCATTCCGTGCCAAGTATTTGGTCCGCTAGTAAAAAAATATCCATAATTATTTTTATATGGAACTGTTTTAATTTTGTTTAATTTTTCATCATAAAAGTCTGTACCTAAATTCTCAGATTCTCCGTAGGGATTAACAAATACTATTGAGGACATTAATTTTTCTTTAATATCACAGTGTGGTTTAAGCCAAAAACCTTCTCTATCACAAATAACTTCTAGACGTACAAATGAGTTACTTAGGTCCTTACCAATTAAAGAGCCTATTTTCTTATAAGCTTCTGTGGATCTCAATTCTTCTATAAAATTTGTAAGGTGAGGAAATTGATGTGAATTTTCTTTAGTAACATAGCATCTAATTTTTTTTGCTTTTCCTCCGTCTTTTATTCCTGAGCGAAAAACTCCTTCTCCTCCATCTAAAGCTCTCGTGCCATCATAATTTAATTTTTCTATTTTTGGATCAGTTATATCGGCTTCGCATATTTCTTTTATAGCCTCATCAGTCAAAGGATTATTTAGTTCAAAATGCTTAAACGGAACTTCATATAATTTTGTTTTATCTTTAAGTGATTTTAATAATTCCATTTGATTTCATTTTTTCTTTAATTATAGGACTTATTCTATTAACCTCATCTAACCGATTGTAACTCCACAAGTCAATATTATTTTCTAAGTCTCTTATTATACCAAGTTTTTTGAATTGAGTGTAAAAATTTTTAAATCTTTGATTGTTTTTAATTGGTGGCATATTTACTAGATAAATAGGTTTACCTGTTATAGCGGATTCTGAAATCATTGAAGTTGAGTCACATGTTACCACTATAATATCTGATAAACCTAAAGATGATAAATAAGCTTTTTTATCAACAGTCTTAAATACAATGTGATCATGACTAAATATGTTAAATGCTTTTTTAATAACTCTTTCTGGTGTTCTGTATGAGGGCACAACAATTAATTTATACTTATCTGATGAAAAAATAGTTTTTATTTTATTGAAAATAATATCTGTTTGTTTTTCTGAGTAGTCATAATATTTATTTGGTCCACCTAATATAAATGAAATAATTTTTTTGTTCTCTTTATCAAGTTTTATATAATTTTTATTTTCATCTATCTCTTTATTAGTTAAATAATGTATCGCTCCTGTAGTCTCTATAACATTGTCACCTTTTAATTCATCATGTTTAGGGCAGACAATTAAATCAAAGTTATCTAAAGAAACTTTAGGATCTTGAATGTGAATATTAAAAATGTCATTTTTATATCTTTTTTTTAGTGCGATTGAATGCACAACACTCTTTCTTCCACATGATATAATCACTCTTGAATCGCATATAAATTTATCTATTAATAGGTTTTCCGATATGGGGGTAAACTTAGGAGGTATTAAATTCCAAAATGATTTTAATTTAACTGTATGATGTTTATAATTAAGTTTTAAAGCTCTAGATAGGCCTTCTGCCTGGCTTATCATTCCATGCATTCCCTGGGTCAAAAGATGCGCTTTTAATTTTAACATTTATTACTATATAACCTCTATAGGATGAATAATAAATCAACTAAACATACAAAGGTGTTAATTCTTGGATCTGGTCCAGCAGGTTATACAGCTGCTATTTATGCGGCTAGAGCCATGTTAAAGCCAATTTTAGTTTATGGCGCGCAACCGGGAGGTCAATTATCAACAACCACAGATGTTGAAAATTTTCCAGGCTTTTCAAAAGTTATTCAAGGGCCTTGGCTAATGGATGAAATGAAAGGTCAAGCAAAGTCAGTTGGCACTGAAATGATACAAGACCATATTAACAAAGTCGATTTCTCAAAAAAACCCTTCACTGCTACAGGTGATAGTGGGCAAGTATATACTGCAGATAGTTTTATAATTTCAACAGGTGCCCAAGCAAGATGGTTAAATTTAAAATCTGAACAAGAATTTAAAGGTTTTGGAGTTTCATCTTGTGCTACTTGTGATGGTTTCTTTTTTAAGGAAAAAAAAGTAGCAGTCGTAGGTGGCGGTAACGCGGCGGTAGAGGAAGCAATATTTTTAACTAAATTTGCAACAAAAGTTTATCTAATACATAGAAGAAATGAATTAAGAGCAGAAAAGCTATTACAAGAAAAATTAAAAGCTAATAAAAAAATTGAAATTATTTGGGATAGTGCTGTAGATGAAGTTTTAGGTACTTCTGAGCCCAAGGAAGTAAATAAAATTAAGATAAAAAATTTAAAAACAAATAATATTGCAGAACTTAAAATAGATGGACTGTTTATTGCAATAGGCCACGATCCAGCTACTGCTCTTTTTAAAAGTCAGCTTGATATGGATAAAGAAGGTTACTTAGTTACCAAGCCTGACTCTACTGAGACTAATATTCCTGGCGTATTTGCTGCGGGGGATGTGAAAGATAAAATTTTTAGACAGGCGGTTACCGCCGCTGGTATGGGATGCATGTCTGCACTCGAAGCGGAAAAGCATTTATCACGCAAATAATTTCAGACTAATTTTATCGTAACAATAAGTGAGCATTTAATTATATGCAATTAATGAAACAGAATAAATATATTAAAACTTTCAAATTATTACTTCCTTACCTATGGCCAGAAAAAAGAAAAGATTTGAAGACAAGAGTCAGTTTTGCTGTTCTCGCTTTAATTTTAGCTAAAATAGCAAGTGTTAGCACTCCTTTGGTCTTGGGTAGTGCAGTAAATTCTCTTACAGAATTAAGCTCGGGTATTAATTTATTTATGCTGGTGCCTATCGCTTTAGTAATCGGTTACGGCGTAACTAAAATTATTGCTTTTACGTTTGTTGAAATTAGAGATGCTTTATTCTCAAAAGTTTCTCAACATTCTATTAGACAAATATCTTTAACCATGTTCCAGCATCTGCATAATCTATCACTGCAATTTCATTTAAATAGACAAACAGGTGGACTAGCAAAATATATTGACAGGGGAACTAAAGGAATAGATTTTCTCTTGAGGTACGTTTTGTTTAATATTGTTCCTACTTTTTTTGAGGTCTTCTTAGTTTCAGGAATTTTATTTTACTTATATGGTCCTTGGTATGCCGTTATAACTCTTTTAACAATCGGTTTTTATTCGTATTTAACTTTTGTAATTACTGAATGGAGAAACGTTTTTAGAAAAAGAATGAATAAAGCTGATAACGATGTCAGTACAAAAATGATTGATAGTTTATTGAACTTTGAAACAGTTAAATATTTTAACAATGAAGATTTCGAAGCTAATAGACTTGACAAATCATTAGAAGATTATGAATTAGCAGCAAATCAAAGTAGGCACACTCTTTCATTGTTAAACATAGCTCAGACATTTATTATAATGTCTGGAATCACGATTATGTTAGTGATGTCAGTTTATGGCATCAAAAGTGGTGACATAGATGTTGGTGGATTTGTTGTAATTAATGCATATATGCTGCAATTGTACCAGCCATTAAATTGGCTTGGCTCTGTATATAGAGAAATTAGGCAGTCATTAACTGATATGGAAAATATGTTTAGCTTACTAGAAATTTCCCCAACAACAAAAGATAGTCCTGAGATTATGCCAAAAAGCAACGTTGCAGAAATTAGATTTGATAATGTTAGTTTTGATTATGACGTAAGAAGAACAATAATTAAAAATATCTCATTTACTGTTCCAAACGGAAAAAAAGTAGCGATTGTTGGTCCAACAGGTGCCGGTAAATCAACGATAAGTAGATTATTATTTAAATTTTATGACACTAAAAAAGGAAATATTTATATAAACAAAACAAATATAAATAGTATTTCTCAAAACTCCTTACGAAAAATTATTGGTGTGGTGCCACAAGATACTGTTTTATTTAATGATACAATTTATTACAATATAGCATACGGTAACACTGACGCCACTAAGGAAGAAATTATTAACGCAGCTCAAAATGCAGATATTCATAATTTTATAAGTACTTTGCCAGATGGTTATGAAACTATTGTAGGAGAGAGAGGTTTAAAATTATCTGGTGGAGAAAAACAAAGAGTTGCTATTGCAAGAACTATTTTAAAAAATCCTAAAATATTTTTCTTTGACGAAGCGACATCGGCACTAGATACTAGTACTGAAAAAGAAATTCAAAAAAATCTAGAAACTGTTTCTAAAGATAAAACAACTTTAATAATTGCACATCGTCTCTCCACGGCTGCGAATGCTGACAATATTATTGTTCTTGATCAGGGCTCTATTGTTGAACAAGGAACACATGAAAGTTTACTGTCAGAAAAAGGTAAATATTTTGAGATGTGGGAAAAACAAAAACCTAGCTAAGACTTTCGCAAAAAGACTCAATTCTTTCCATTGCCTTTTTTAAATTTTCCATAGAAGTTGCATATGAAATTCTAAAATAACCTGGCAACCCAAAAGCTGACCCTTGAACAACTGCAACATTTTCTTGTTCTAATAATTTTTGAACAAAATCTGTATCTGTTTTAAGTTTTGTTTTCTTATTTAAAATATTTTTACAGCTTGGAAAGACATAAAAAGCGCCTTCGGGTTTTAAACAACTTAGACCTTTAATATTATTAAGACTGTTAACTACAAAATCTCTACGTTCTTTAAATGAATTTGCTCTAGTTTGGATAAAGTCCTGCGTTCCATTCAAAGCTTCAACGGCAGCTGCTTGGCTTATAGATGAAGGATTGCTTGTTGATTGGGATTGAATTTTCGCGATTGCTTTAATAATTTCAACTGGACCAGCGGCATACCCTATTCTCCACCCTGTCATTGAATAAGATTTACTTACCCCGTTCATAGTTAAAGTTCTATCTTTTAAATCTTTAATCTCAGCTATCGTTGAAAATTCAAAATTATCGTAAATAATATGTTCATAAATATCATCACTTAAAATATAAATCTTTTTATGATTTTTTAAAATTTCAGCCAACCCTTTAATTTCTGATTTAGTATAACTAGATCCAGTTGGGTTGGATGGAGAGTTTAGAATAATCCATTTAGTTTTTTTTGAAATAGCTTTTTTAAGTTTTTTAGGAGTTAATTTAAAACTATCTTTTTCATCACATTTTATAATTTTTGGTTTTCCTCCTGCTAACAATATTATATCTGGATAAGAGACCCAGTATGGAGCAGGTATAATCACTTCGTCTCCTTTATTTATAGTTGCCATAAATGTATTGTAGAGAACTTGTTTTCCTCCAGTTCCAACTGTTATTTGGTTTAAGTCATAAGAAAGATTGTTCTCTTTTTTAAATTTGGCTTGAATCGCTTTTTTTAATGTTGGGGTTCCATCAACGGCAGTATATTTAGTGTCTCCTGCTCTTATAGCCTCTATAGCTGCGTCTTTAATGTTGTCAGGAGTATCAAAATCAGGTTCTCCAGCCCCTAAACCTATTACATCCTTGCCTGCAGCGCGCATTTCTCTGGCTTTTGAGGTAACTGCTATCGTAGGCGACGGTTTTATACGTTTTAAATTGTTGGAAATTATGCTCATTGAATTTTATAATGTTTGTTTTAAATTATTAATAACACATAATGCAAAATACTTATCAAGAAAAAATACTAGATTTAGAAACCGCTAACAATACTCCCAGAGTAAAGTTAGAGGGTGGAATTAAATTTAAAATAAAGAGTGATTTTCAACCAGCTGGTGATCAGCCTGAGGCTATAAAAGCTTTAACTAAAAATTTAAAAGATAAAAAAAATGAGCAAGTTCTGCTTGGAGTGACTGGTTCGGGTAAAACCTTTACTATGGCAAAAGTAATTGAAGCAACTAATAGACCGGCTCTAATTCTTGCTCCTAATAAAACTCTTGCTGCCCAACTTTATGGGGAGTTTAAAAATTTTTTTCCAGAAAATGCCGTTGAATATTTTGTCTCTTATTATGACTACTATACTCCAGAGGCTTATGTACCAAGGTCAGACACATATATAGAAAAAGAAGCTTCCATTAATGAACAGATAGACAGAATGAGACATTCTGCAACTAGATCATTATTAGAAAGAGATGATGTAATTATAGTGGCTAGTGTTTCATGTATTTATGGACTTGGCTCAGTAGAGGCTTATAGTAAAATGACTATAACCTTAAAAAAAAACAATGAATATAGTAGAGATGATTTAATAAGAACTTTTGTAACACTTCAGTATAAAAGAAATGATCAAAATTTTTTTAGAGGAACTTTTAGAGTAAGAGGAGAAAATTTAGAAATTTTTCCATCACACTTAGAGGACAGAGCTTGGAGAATAAGTTTTGATCTTAATAAATTAGAAAAAATTGAAGAATTTGACCCTTTAACAGGAGAAAAAACTAATGATTATTCTGCGATTAAAATTTATGCAAACAGTCACTACATCACTCCGAAGCCAACAATGGAACAGGCTATTAGAAAAATAAAATCAGAATTAGCAGAAACGTTAAAAAAACATCGTGCAGATAACAAATTATTAGAAGAACAAAGATTAAGAGAAAGAACAAAATTCGATCTTGAAATGATAGAAGCTACAGGAACATGTAACGGCATTGAAAACTATTCACGATATTTATCAGGAAGAAAAGCTGGCGAACCTCCGCCAACACTATTTGAATATTTTCCCGACAATGCAATTATTTTTGTAGATGAAAGTCATGTAACAGTTCCGCAATTAAATGGCATGTACAAAGGTGATCGTACAAGAAAGAGCACACTAGCTGAATATGGCTTTAGACTTCCTTCTTGTATGGATAACCGTCCTCTCAAATTTGAGGAGTGGGATATGATGAGAACACAAACTGTATTTGTTTCAGCCACTCCTGGTCCTTGGGAATTAAAACAAACTGACAATAAACATATAGATCAAATTATAAGACCCACAGGTCTAGTAGATCCTCCGGTAGAAATAAAGCCTGCTAAGACACAAGTAGATGACCTAATGCATGAAGCCGCACAAGTTATTGAAAAAGGTTATCGTGTTTTAGCAACAACACTAACAAAGAAAATGGCAGAAGATTTAACGGAATA
>Ga0308019_10002538_pt1 | contig 10387 bp, 7 predicted proteins | sample Neamet284_FD_203135 | JGI IMG/M metagenome (GOLD analysis project Ga0308019, IMG submission 203135) | Marine microbial communities from water near the shore, Antarctic Ocean - #284 | ecosystem: Environmental > Aquatic > Marine > Unclassified | place: Southern Ocean | collected 2014-10-01
GTCATATGATTCAAGAAAATTGGAGCCATGTTGAATCCCTATTAACGCAAGTTGACGAGGCTGTTGAGGCTCAAGGTTGGAAAGCGACAAAAAAGGCAACAAAAGAAATCCCTTGGATTGTTTCTGTGAATGCTGCTGAGAGAACTTTTATCGCTATACTCCCTGATGAAGATGGCCAACCAAATGGCCCACAAGCAACATTATCACTTGATGAAACAGTACATCAAAACGCTCAAAGACATTTTACATCTGCAAGAAAACAGAAGAATAAGAATAAGGGTGCAGTCGATGCACTCAAAGAAACTGTTACCAGATTAAAAACAGCTCAGAAAAAAGAAACTAAAGCGGAAGCAACTGGGAAGTTAAACCGAATTAAACGTAGCAAGAGGTTTTGGTTTGAAACGCATCGCTGGTCAATGATTTCTGGAGGCCATTTACTGGTTGGAGGTAAAGATGCCAAAGGGAATGATTCCGTTGTCAAAAGGCATCTATCAGTAAATGATCTGTACTTACACGCAGACATACATGGTGCTCCTTCGTGTAGTTTACGTTCAGCTCAAGGATTTATTGTTGACCAACAAAAACCCGCACATATTCCAGATGACATCCCTGCTTTTCGCGTTGCAGATAAATTAGAGGATTCTACTCTTGATGAGGATAAATTGCTAGAGGCTGCTACAATGGCACTTTGTTGGAGCCGGGCATGGGCAGGAGGAGGTGCCCATGGAACTGTATATTCCGTTAAACCTGCTCAGGTTTCAAAGACTGCTAACACTGGAGAATTCGTTGGTAAAGGGGCATTTATTGTTAGAGGCCAACGCACATGGTTCAAGGATTTAGATGTTCGACTCGGCATTGGAATTGTCGCAATAAATGGAGTTCCGTTGTTGATGGGTGCAACACCTGCTACTATCAAAAATATCTGTAAAAGGTATGCAATCCTTGTACCAGGGTTGACTAAAAAAGAACAACTTGCTAATCAGATTTACAAGAATACAGGATTGATTACCGATGATATTCTTGGTATTCTGCCAGGTTCTGGCCAAATTATTGAAGACTATGGAATCTTTTCACCACCAAAGCAAATTGAACAAGAAGAGGAATGAAAATGACTGATAATAAAGTCAAAAGCGGTGGAGAAATGTGGGATGAGCGCTTTTCTTCGGAAGAATATGCATATGGTAAAGAAGCAAATATTTGGTTGAGTGAACGCATCTCTTCAATTAACCCCCCTCTGAATAATCGTGCATTATTCCCTGCCGATGGCGAGGGTCGAAATGCAGTATGGGCGGCAAGAATTGGCTGGAATAGTGAAGTGTTTGACCTATCGATTGTCGGCAAACAAAAATGCCACCTATTAGCACAAGAGCATGCAGTTACTGTCGAGTACGAAGTTGATGATTTAGCTTTGAGAGAATTTCCACAACAGTCGTATGACCTAATCGCTTGTTCATGGTTTCATACTCCTAGCGAGATAAGAAAGGTCCACATGCCAAGAATGCTCCACTCACTGAAAAGTGGTGGCCATTTCATAATGGAAGGCTATCATACAAGCCAAATGCCTTTGCATAGCGGCGGCCCTAAATCACTTGATTTATTATTCGACTTGGATGAAGTATTAGGTGAATTGATTGGTGAAAAAGCACCAAAGATGCATATTATCCATACTGCGGTTACAAGCACTGTTCTTGATGAGTCAGCGCTACACAAGGGACAAGCAAGAGTTGTTAGAATCCATTTACAAAGAGATTGATTCAATCATCTTTTTGTGCATGCTTGTTACGCTTACTAGCAACTTTTCCACCACGACCGCCTTCGCGTGTGTGCTCTGGTCTGTTGCGCAATTGATCACGAGTGAGTGGCCTTCTCCCACCCAAGAATCCCTTCTTTTCAGAATGTGTTGGGGTGTAAGTTCGACCTTTTGCTTCTCCACGATAGCCACTATTGCTTGATTCCTTGTTGGAACTAGAATTATCCTGTTTTGCTTTAGCAGGCTCTCTGTTGTCCTGTTTAGGCGCTCTATCACCTTGATTAGAATTGGATCTATCATTTTGGTTTCCACCTCTGTCTCCGCCACGGCCGGAATCTCTTCCACCATCACGTCCAGAATCTCTTCCACTGTCACGACCTTGGTACGAATTTCTGTCACCACCACGGTATCCTCCATTGCTGGAATCTCTTCCGCCACCGCCGCTGCGTCCGGAATCTCTTCCACCGCCGCCACCATAGCCGCCACCGTTGCTGCGTCCGGAATCTCTTCCACCGCCGCCACCATAGCCGCCACCGCTGCTGCGTCCAGAATCTCTTCCTCCATCTCGACCGCCACCGTAGCCACCGCCACCGCCGCTGCTACGTCCAGAATCTCTTCCTCCGTCACGACCGCCACCGTAGCCACCGCCACCGCCGCTGCTGCGTCCAGAATCTCTTCCACCGCCACCGCCGCCTCTGTAGCCGCCGCCACCGCCGCCGCCACGACCAGAATCTCTTCCGCCGCCACCGCCGCCTCTGTAGCCACCGCCACCGCCGCCGCCACGACCAGAATCTCTTCCGCCGCCACCGCCGCCTCTGTAGCCACCGCCACTGCGTCCTGAATCTCTTCCACCACCACGGTTTCCACCTCGGCTGTTATTTCCATAGCTATTACTGCGGTTATGCCTTCCACCGTTATCGTTTCTTGAATTAGAACCTTGACGTCCGTAAGATTTTGCTTTTGGTGCAATAAACTCTACTTCGAATTCAGGTATATCTGAAAACTCAGGAGGATCGAAATTACATCTAATTCCTACTTGTTGTTGAATTCGGACATAGGACCTCTTCTGAGGTTTTTGAACGAGAGAGACTACAACTCCAGAAGTCCCAGCACGAGCTGTTCTTCCACTTCGGTGTTTGTAGGCCTTACCATTTTCAGGTGGGTCATAATGAATTACACAATTTACGCCTGCAACATCGATACCTCTAGCAGCTACATCTGTCGCCACTAGAGCCATTGTTTCTCCATGCTGGAATCGTTCCATGGCTCTATCTCTGTTATGTTGGCTTAATCCACCATGTAATGTTTCAACTGAAACACCATCGTACTCCAATTCATCTCCAACTCGATCGACACCTGCACGAGTTCGGCAGAATACAATAGCACGACCGGTCTTTCTGATTAGTTCAGCACTCACTGGCCCTTTCTTTGAACCTGGAATCATCCAAAATAGATGCTGCATTGATTCCATTGAAACTTCCTTTGGTCCAACTTCAATTGTCACAGGATCTGTTTGGTAATCTCTAACCAAGTCTGCAACTTCTTCATCCAAGGTTGCACTGAAAAGGATGGTTTGTCTGTCTTTTTTACACATGTTAAGAATCTTACAAACTGGTTCCATGAATCCCATGTCAGCCATTCTGTCGGCTTCGTCGAGAACTACACAATTAACATCTTGAAGTGAGACATTTCCTCTGTCAATTAAATCCAATAATCGTCCTGGGCACGCTACCAAAACATCAACACCACGGTCAAGTGCTTTGAATTGCTTGGTGTATGATACACCGCCATAAACTGCAAGCACATACAATTTGAGTTCCCATGCAAGAGGCTCTAATACATTGTAAATTTGTTCTGCAAGTTCACGAGTTGGAGTTAAAATCAAAGAAGTTGGACAGAATGGTTTTGATTCTGTCGTCTTTGCCAATAGCGGAAGTCCAAATGCCAAAGTCTTACCAGACCCTGTTGGAGCACGACAACAAATGTCCCTTCCAGCCATGCCATCTGGTATAGCTGCAAGTTGTACCTCAAAGGGAGAAAGGATGCCTTGAGACTGTAAAACACGTACGACCTTTGGGTCCACGCCGAGGTCAGCGAATGTAACATTTTCAGTGTCCATGTCTGTGCCCGTCTGCCTACCCTATTTAGCACCATCAGTTAAAAAGGGGCAATAATGAAACACTATATAGTTGATTATTCTTTGCAAACGAGCATTGCAACTGCATTTCCGCCACCCAAGCACAGGGTTACGATTCCAGATTTGCCACCGGTTCTGCGCATGACTCCAAGCATTGTGATCAAACACCTTGTTCCGCTTGAACCTAATGGATGTCCTAAGGCAACTGCGCCGCCATGGAGGTTGAATCTATCATCAGGGATTCCGACTTCTTTAGCAACTGCACATGAAGCACTTGCAAATGCTTCATTATGTTCATAAATATCCACATCTAAAACCTCTAAATCATTTCGTTTCAAGAGGTCTTTTACCGCAGGAATAGGAGCACTCATGACCCGTGATGGTTCAACACCCGATGTCACATAATCTTCAACATAAGCGATTATTTCCCAGCCTTGTTGCTTAGCAAAATCAGCATTTGCTAACAATATTGCACTTGCTCCATCATTAATTGTACTTGCATTACCTGCTGTTACTTGCCCTTCTTTGTTGAATACTGGTCTTAGATTTGCTAAAGATTCTACAGTGGTACCTACGCGAATCCCTTCATCTTGTGAAAATTGTATTGCATCACCCTTTCTTTGTGGAATTTCAATGCTAAAGGTTTCCCAGTCAAACCATCCATTTTCCCACGCAGTTGCTGCTTTTTGTTGAGAACTTGCTGCGAAGTTGTCAGAATCTTGACGTGAGATTGAACATTCTTGTGCTACTGTTTCCCCAGTATTACCCATGTGCACATTGTCATAAACATCCCAAAGCCCATCATGAACCATTGAATCTATAAGTTTGGAATTTCCCATTTTCTTACCAGATCTTTGACCCATTAGCAACTGAGGAGCATTGGTCATGCTCTCCATGCCCCCAGCAATAATCACATTATACTCTCCAGCACGAATACTATTTGCTGCCGTCATTGCTGCTTTTAGGGATGAGCCACATACTTTGTTCAAAGTCATACAAGGAGTTGAAACAGGCAATCCAGCGCCTAGGGCGACTTGCCGTGCGGGGTTTTGACCTGCACCTGCTTGCAAAACTTGCCCAAAGATTAACTCGTCAACAATTCCTGATGTGGCGTCAATTTGCATCCTATTGCATAATTCTTTGACGCTGAGAATCCCTAACTCGACTGCTGAAAAATTAGATAAAGTTCCCATGAACTTACCAATCGGTGTACGGGCGACTGCACATATGGCGACACGCGGGAGGGTCATAGCCATCCGAGTAAAAGCATACCTTTCAATGTGATGTTGAACAATAATTACCATGAGAAGCCTTGATGAAGCAAACCTACTCGCCTCGTCATGGGCAAATTCAAGACCGGTTTCGAACCGACACGGGCAAAAGACGAAATGAGACATGTTGAAGTCGAGATTGATTTCACACCAAATGCACTTGCATCAATACTTTACAGGCAAGGAGATACTGTAATTCTAGTGTGCGTCACAAAAGAATCAAGGCTACCTGGTTGGTTTCCGAGAGATTCTTCAAAGGGCTGGGTTCATGCTGAATATTCACTTCTACCGGGTTCAACCGATTCTCGCTTCCGTCGTGAAAGAAGAGGTGCAAAAGGCAGAACTCAAGAAATTGAACGCCTTATTGCTCGTTCATTACGCGCCGCTGTTGATTTAGAGGCTTTAGGTCCAATCGCACTCAATGTTGATTGTGATGTTCTAAATGCTGATGGTGGAACCCGATGTGCATCGATAACTGCAGCAAACCTTGCATTAAGATTAGCGGTTAGAAGACTGATTGCTAAGGGAATTTGTCTCCCAAAGGATCTCCGTCCAACCTTTGAACAACAAAAGGAAGGTAGTTGGGTTGCCCCGAAATTATCTGATATTGAGGCTACTAACCACGAAAACGCAGTGATTCCACATGACTTAGCTGCAATTTCTGTTGGATTAATTGAACATGAAGTTTGGCTAGACCTAGACTATTTACTAGATTCTAATGCAGATGTTGACATGAATGTCGTCAAAACGGCTGATGGAAAATATGTTGAAATTCAAGGTACTGGAGAAGAAGCAACGTTCTCTGGCGATGAGTTAATGTCACTGCTCGGTCGCGCAGATGGCGGTCTAGATGTCCTATTTGATGCTCAAAAACTGATTCTTGACGGTATTGAGTAATCTTTGACCGCGAGAGAAGCAAAGCACTGTAACAAAAGCCTTGATATGGCGAGGGGGCTCGCCAATGTGTAGGGGTAAGTAGCTTAGTTGGGAGAGCGCGGCACTGAAGATGCCGAGGTCGCTGGTTCAAGTCCGGCCTTACCCACCAACTGTTCAAATGTTCGCGATTCGCATTCATTGTTTTTCTTTCAGAAACTGTTTTTTGTAGATTTCAAGAGTATACTTCATGTGCTAATGCTTTTCTTCTCATAATATGGGAAAGTCGGCGAGCGGGGGAGACATGCCTAAAGAGAGCCTTGACCCCGAGACGAAAATTCGTGATAAAACCGCAAAGGAACTTGGCACTATTCGTCGAAGAAGAACTAATGATAACAAATCATTTTTGAGTAGTAAAGAAGATCTGGTTCTTTTTGGAGGAATCGTATACGCTGGTGTTTTCGCCCTTCTTCTATTTGCAATGTCTTCCGGAATGGTGGGCAATACAACCTCAATCGACCACAAAGCATCTACTACATTCTTGGATATTGGTGACGAATGTGAAGAGATTACCGATGAACCTTGGATGCATATATTCCCAGATACTGACCGTGAACTATTTTCAATCGCAGGGCATAACCTCCCATTGGGAATTGCAGTACTGAATTATACAATCCTAGAGATACATGCTGAGAGTGACATTGTTGTTTCATCTGAAGAAACAACGAGGGCCGTTGCCGGAGAAGGTGAATCTGCGGCTGGAAGAGCCTCGCATAGAGCATCTTATACAGAACTTGGAGCCGGTCATTATGAACTCATATTACGCATAACTGTGTATAATAATTCAGATATTCAAAATGCAACTATCGTTGAAGGTGGAGAGCAAATAAGTAAAGAAATAATTTTTGAAATAGAGCAAAAGGAGAAGGCTTTTGACTTCCTCCCATTCGTCTCAAGTGGAACTATTAGAGATATTAGAATCACTGACCAAGGTGCTAGATCCTGTTGGGGCGTACAGGACTTAGGAGATTGGGGCTATCTCTTGATGGGAGCGGAATTGGGTGGTGGCAGAGAAACTGCAATGCTAACTGGTGGTTCTGCTGGTATCCCCGCTTGGTGGATGGCTTTCGTTTCGCTTTCACTTTCAGTTGTTTCATTAATGGTCTTGTACCCAATTACCTACAAAGTATACCATCAAGAAGCTGACGACATGCTGTCTCGCTCCCATATCACGAGATTGGTCGAGGATACAATTGCAAATACCGCCACTAGATTACAAATTGATGTGGATTGGGAATTGTATAAAATTGAACCCAGAGAATTGTCAATTGATATTATGGTCCCATACAAGAATACAGATGGAACATTTTCAGATAATAGAGATGTTCGTGCAGAAGTATTGAAAGAAATTCTTGATGAATTTGCAATTTTTAGAGTATTCAAGCCAGTTCAACTAACTGTTAGAACAATAGGCACTGGACATGTTGTTGACTTTGATTCTGGAGTTGGCGTCGGTTCAGCAGGAAAGGATTCTGATCAATCAGAGCAAGATTACACTTCATTCTTCTCTGAATTACATACATTATCCGTAGTTGAAGATGAGGTAAGAGATTCTCTAGACCTTTTCTTTACGCGTCGTTCTGATGTCAATTTAGAAGGCGCTGTTGTCACAAGTGATGACAGAGTGATATTCGTATCAGTGATTTATTACCCTACACAAAGATTTGCTTTCTTTAGATTTAAGAAAACCACAGACCAAATTCATGATGAATTATATGAATATGTATCTCAACGTAATTCAGACCTACTAGGTAGCCAAGAATTGATAATAAAAACTAGAAATCAAGTTTCAACTCTCGCAGATAGATCTGGTGCTGGAAGAATAGAACAGAGTGGTTCTGATGATGAAAGAGTTGTTGCTATTGCAAAACAAGACGGTTTGGGTGGAAAGATGCTGCAAACAAAATTCATTGGCAACGCCCTATCCACTGTCGAATATATGGCAAATGAAAAACGTGATTTTATTAATCGCTGGGGATTTTGGGGCCTAATCGCTTTCGTCTGGATTCCATTTATGGCATCTGGTGTATTGGTTGGCGCAATGTTAGGGCTACTATCAAGAATGAACTTTACCAGAGTACTATTGGCTACTGGCCTTGGCGGTGTTGCTGCTTCGGTCACATGGGCATATACTGCAGAAGGTATTGTCAAGGTCATGCATCATTACAAATTAGAAGCGGTTATTCCATTGGTAATTACCGTATTTGTCCTACTAGCGGTATTCCACATGCGTTCAACAAAAATGCGTAGACAAACCGAGCTATTCGAGGATACTTTACTCGATAATTTCCACGCTGATGTTCAAGCAAAATATGGCGGAAATTGAGGTTTTATATTGCAGCCAATAACCGTCATTGAAGGTAGTGATAACCACGTGGGTGAGTTGGCCAATATTGGCATCATCACTACCAGTGATAGAGCCAGTGCAGGCCAATATGTAGATCAAGGGGGCCCTGCGATTTTAGGATTTTTTGAAGAGGCGATAAAGAGCCCGATCAATGTTCATTATAGATGCGTTAGTGATGACCAACAAATGATTGAACAATCAATAAAAGAATTAGTCGATGAAATCGGTTGCTGTGTTGTTGTAACTACTGGAGGGACAGGACCTGCCAAGCGCGATGTTACGCCAGAGGCCACTGCGGCTGTTTGTGACAGAATTTTGGATGGTTTTGGCGAACAGATGAGGGCAATCTCATTGACCTTTGTCCCTACTGCAATTCTTTCAAGACAAATTGGTGGAACTCGTGGCTCTTGCCTAATATTCAATTTACCAGGTAGACCGAAGGCGATAAGAGAAACTATCGATGAAATTTGGAGAGCGGTTCCATATTGTATTGATTTAATGAAAGGACCCTTTATTGAAATGAATCTGGAAATTTGTAATGCATTTAGGCCAAAATCAAAATGATATCCTCCACTAATAGGCGATTAGTTGATGGGCTAGAGTCATCGCCATGTAGTTTGAGGGAAGGTCATGCTAAGACAGGGTAATGCGTTGATTTGTGGAGCAACAATGGTGACTCCAAGTCAAACCGCAATCGGAGATTTGAGAATTACTGATGGTATTATCTCTGAAATTCTCATTGGTGGTGGATTATTGCCAAATGATAATGAATTGCTAATAGATGGTACTGGGCTTCATTTACTTCCAGGCGCAATAGACCCTCAATGCCACTTCAGAGACCCTGGGCAGTCCGATAAAGAAGACTTAGCAAGTGGTAGTGCTGCTGCAGTTAGTGGTGGGGTTACTTCTTTTCTAGATATGCCAAATAACAAACCATCGATAACAACGATGGAAGGCATGCAAGGAAAGTTAGATACTGCCGCTGCAAAGTGTGTTAACAACTATGGATTTTTCATCGGAGCAACTCCTACAAATGTGGAACAATTACAATTAGCAGTTGGCAAACCAAAACAAGCAATTTCAATTCCGGGTATTTGTGGTATCAAGGTATTCATGGGATCATCTACTGGAAACTTGCTTGTCAATGAACGCCATGCGTTGAAAACTATTTTTGATAATACTGCTGGATTGATTTCAGTCCATGCAGAAGATGAAGAACGGTTGGTAGAGCGTTTTGAAAGTTACAAAAATAGAACTGACATGGCTGCTCATGCGGAATGGAGAGATGATATCACTGCATTACTCGCCACTCAACTAGCAGTTGAATTGGCAGATAATAGTGGACATCGGCTACATATCCTACATCTTACAAGTGGTTTGGAAGCAGACTGGCTAGCTGGTAGGACTCGTCTTCCTTCCAAGGGAGGAGAAGGTGCCATTATCACAACAGAAACTTTACCTCAACATCTTACATTTACTGAATCAGATGTGGAAAAAGAAGGCACTAGATTGAAGATGAATCCACCAATTCGCTATCAACGAGATAAAGAAATATTATGGCAACGTATTCACGATGGTACCATCCAATGTATTGCTACAGATCACGCTCCTCATACCTTAAGTTCAAAATTAGAGGGCTTTCCAAAGGCCCCGAGTGGAATGCCGGGTGTTGGAACATCACTGGCTGCAATGCTTACTCATGCTAAGAATGGAATGTGCACTGTTGAAGATGTTGTGAATTGGATGTCTACTAATGTTGCTGATTGCTATAACATGTCTGGAAAAGGTAAATTGATAGAAGGCGCAGATGGTGACGTTGTACTAGTTGACCTAGAAAATGAAGTTGAGGTTCTTGATGAGAACACATGGACAAAGGTAGGCTGGAGTCCATTTAGAGGGCGTAAATTGGTCGGTTGGCCTCAAATTACTATCGTAGCAGGTATTCCTGT
>Ga0308019_10002540_pt1 | contig 10384 bp, 6 predicted proteins | sample Neamet284_FD_203135 | JGI IMG/M metagenome (GOLD analysis project Ga0308019, IMG submission 203135) | Marine microbial communities from water near the shore, Antarctic Ocean - #284 | ecosystem: Environmental > Aquatic > Marine > Unclassified | place: Southern Ocean | collected 2014-10-01
CCAATGACAGAACCTGATACAACCAGATTAGAGCGTTTGTCTGGTGTCCTCAAACGTAGAGGCGTTCTACTTCCTGCTTTTGAAATTCATGGTGGCGCCAAAGGTCTGTATGATTTCGGCCCGGTTGGTGGTCGACTTCGTAATCGAGTGAATCAAACATGGCTCAACCACTGGCTTTCACTGGGGAATATAGTTGAAATCTCTTGCCCGACCGTGACACCTTATGCCGTGCTTGAGGCCTCAGGTCACGTTGGTGAATTTTCGGACTTCATGACCGTATGTGGTTCCTGTGAAGAGGCAAGCCGTGCAGATACTCTGCTCGAATCATTTCATTCAAACCCTGATTCTCTAACCAAAGATGAACTGCAATCACTTCTCGTTCAGTCACAGCCACCTTGCCCAGCATGCCAAGCGGTTGAATGGAGCGAAATAACTGCCCAAAATTTGATGTTCAACACGACCATTGGTGCTGGCTCATCGGGACGACCAGGTTTCCTCCGTCCAGAAACTGCCCAAGGAATGTTCACTTCCTTCTCGGCCCTGTACCGTCACAATCGTGAGCGTTTACCGTTTGGTGCAATCCAAGTTGGTAAAGGATACAGGAATGAAATCTCACCTCGTCAGGGAATGATCCGTTTGCGTGAATTCAATATGGCTGAATTGGAGTATTTCATCAACCCTCACGAAGATGCTGGCCATGATTTTACGCCATGGAGTGAACAATTGGTCACACTCATTGCAGACGGTCAAGGCGAAATTCAAATGAATTTGAAAGATGCTGTTGAACAAAATGTCATTCGACATGCAACCGTTGGGTACTTTATGGCGCAAACGTTTGACTTTTTAGTAAAAGTTGGAATCGATGCACAACGCCTCCGATTCCGCCAACATGAGGCCGATGAAATGGCTCACTATGCATCGGATTGCTGGGATGCAGAAATCCATGGTTCCTATGGATGGGTCGAATGTGTTGGAATTGCCCATCGAGGATGTTACGACCTCGAGTCTCACGAAAAGGCTACAGGTAAGTCTCTCCGTGCACGGCGGGAGTTTTCAGAACCACAAGTGATTGAAACAGATGGTTGGACCATTAATGGCGCAACAGCTGGACCGGCATTTAGAGCATTGGCAGGTGCTGTAAAGGCCGCTGTGGAAGGATTACCCTCATCAACATCTTTCCCTCACCTCTTAACTCTCGAGAGTGGGGAACAAGTGACGGTTGAAACTGAACATGTCAAGCGTGACCAACGTACAGAAACGATTACTGGAGAATGGTATATTCCTCATGTGGTTGAACCTGCATTCGGTATTGACCGAATCATTTGGCACATTCTTGACCATGCGTATGACGAAACTGGAAAAGATGGAGAGGAATACACAGTCATGCGATTGAGTGAAAACGTAGCTCCAGTCGACTATTGTGTCTTCCCATTGTTTGAAAAAGATGGAATGGGCGAACTTGCTCTCTCGATTCACAGAACATTGTGTTCGAAACAGAACCTCGTGTCAATGTACGACAGCAGCGGTTCCATTGGACGACGCTATGCACGAGCAGATGAAATTGGAGTTCCAAAGTGCATCACTGTCGACCACCAATCACTCGAAGACCAAACGGTAACCATCCGAGACAGAGACTCGGGAGAACAACACCGCGTCCGTATCGATTCGCTGTAAACCACCTTTTCGCAGTGGAATGGTAAATTCTTCACTGAAGGTTGAAGAACCCTCGGAAAATTGACGAACCATGGCTGGTGTTACCGATTGGACCGAACGGCACCGCCCTTCGTCTGAACGCCAGTTAGAAGGCAATGAAGTTCAACGGCGAAAAATTCGTGCTTGGTTGGATGAATGGAAGAATGGTAATCCTCGAAAGAAGGCATTGCTCTTGGTTGGGCCACCAGGAGTTGGGAAGACTTCGGTAGCACGTGCGATTGCACAAGACATGGGCTGGAACGTCATCGAACTCAATGCTTCTGATGCACGTAACGCAGCAGCTATTCGGAAAGTTGCAACGCACGGGTCGACTCACCGTTCCTTGTTTCACAACCCTGATGAAAAGGAGAAAAGAACGCTGGTTTTACTCGATGAAGTTGACCACCTGTCCGGTGGGCTGATGGCTGTGAGTCAAAACCGAATCGAAATGGCAATGCAGGGTGAAGATGAAAAAGGAAAGGATGTATCTTTGAAAGGTGATTCAGGAGGAAAAGCAGAGTTGCTTAACCTTCTCGCTGAAACCCGTCAACCTGTCATTCTGGCCTGTAATGAAATCATGGGATTATGGGGCAGAGGCTCCTCTTGGAGTTCGACTCGAGATCGATTCACAAAGCATCTTCTTACCATCACATTTGACCGTGCCAGTGATGAAGCGCTACGACGTATTGCACGCCGAGTATTGCGTGAAGAGAAGTTAGAGTTCGATGATGCAGCCATTGAAGCACTCGTCGATAACAATCCCGGTGATTTACGTGCACTCGTTCGAGATTTACAAGTCCTTTCTTCCACTGCAACTGGAACACTCACAGAAGCAATGGTGACGAATCAAGCTCATGCTGGACGCCGAGATACTTCGGAAGGTGTGTTTCCTGGACTGGATAAGTTATACCGGGCAACTGATGCTGAGGAGGCCGTTCGAATTGGCCGTTCTATAGACAAATCACCTCCAGATATGGTCAACTGGATCCATTGGAACAATGCTGCGTTATTTCCTAAAGTCGATTCTATTGCCCGTGGAAATCGCAGTCTTTCGATGGCCTCCAAAATGTACATGGGCCAATTCAGAAGTACTGCACATCGCTCCTGGTACTGGAGTGGGCAACTCGCAAGTCTTTCCGCCTCAGTCACCAATACCGTGCCATTCTCAAATCGAATCTATCCATCATATCCAAATTTCCTGCGACGGCAATCAACTCGGACTCGGCCATCGATTCTCAAACGAATGGGAAGTTATTCTGGCATGAGTTCATCGGCACTTCGTGAAGAAACACTCCCCTTGCTTTCTGCTATGCTCAAAGACTCACCTCAAATCGGTGACTCGGAAAACTTTGCACTCTCACTCGCCTACGGATTTACTGGAGAAGAGCATGCATCGCTTGCAGGTTTACCACTTTCTCGCAAAGCAACAAAACAACTCATTGCAAAATATGAAGTGGCTTATGAAAAGCAATTGAGTGAACGAACCTTTGAGCCATTGAAAGTTGAAGAAATAGAACCCGAACAAGAGCCTCACACTGAAGAAAAGAAGGATGAAGAAGATGGCTCGTCAAACGGTCAAATGAAACTCTTTTGATTCATTCAATTTTTTTCTTCTCTTCTTTATCTTCCATTAGTCGGCGGAAAAGAGCGATTGCTGCACGGTCAGATTGTACACGCTTTTCTCTTCGCCAGGTGCGTGGGTGAAGAAGGATGACTGCAGTCAAAAGTTCGAGACGACCAAACCACATCAGAACTGAAGTAATTATCAAGGCACCCGAGTTCATTCCTGCCCAAGTCGAACTGGGACCGTAATCTCCCAATGTTGGACCTGTATTTCCAAGTGATGAGGCAACAACCATCGTCACGCTCTCAAAAGTATCTCCGGGCATGAATATTGCTAAAACAAGACTTGAGATGAAAAATAACCCAACCCAAACAAACAGCATTCCAACGATGAGCCCAATTTGATTCTGTTCGACGACTTCGCCATTCATACGAATTTGCTCAATTTTTCGTGGTTGGGCAATACGAACCAATTCCCTCATAGCTACTTTGAACGCTAAGGTCACTCTCAAAAGTTTCAATCCTCCACTGGTCGAACCTGCACTCGCACCAACGACCATAAGAATAAACAGAATCAAATGCGTCACCAATGGCCAAGAAGCATCCATGTAGTCGGTTGAAGTATATCCTGTGCTTGTACCGATCGAAACAACTTGGAACATACTGTTACGAATTGCTCTGCCAGCAGAGGTTCCAGAAGCAATCAGAGCCACGAATACTGCAATGACACCGACGGTAATGTAAACGACATAATTACGGAATTCTTCATCACCAAACGCTCTCTTGAAGTCTCCATCACGAATGAACCAGAGAAGCGTGAAATTAACACCAGCCAAGAACATGAAAACAATAATGATTGATTCGACCAAGAAGGAATCATAGAACCCAATACTTGCATCACGGGTGGAAAAACCACCAGATGGCATCGTCGTTAAAGCATGGTTTACCGAATCAAACATGTCCATGGCACCAGAAAAGTACAGGAGTAAGAATTCTAAAAGGGTTAAGAAAAGATACAACCCCCATAAAGCGAACGCAGTTTGCTTCAACTTCGGGCGCAACCGTGAGAGTGAAGGGCCAGTTAATTCTGCACGGGCAAGAGCCATTCCACCACCAATAACTCGAGAAAGGAGCATCATTCCAAGCATAATGATACCCATTCCACCAAACCATTGGGTCAGCGAACGCCAAATTAGTAATCCACGAGGTTGTGCATTAATACAATCGGCAGTCACACCACGCACACAATTTGGGCTCATTTCATACGAAATTACCGTTGCACCGGTCGTAGTAAAACCGGACATCGATTCAAACCATGAATTCACTGCGCCTCGAGCCATATCAATCATTGAAGCGTCTGGAGTGAACGGTCCAACAAACACACCACCAAGCCAGAAGGGCAGTGAGCCTATGAACACTGCAATTGGCCAAACCAATGCAACTGCTGCAAACGCTTCACGGTCTCGTAAACGTTCAGAGGTATCAGTACGTGTCCAAACACTCAGCATCACTATGCCGAGGGTTGGTGAAATGATTGCAGGCACAACAAAAGCGTAAAGGGCCATTTCAAGATCATCAAGCCACCATGTAATCAATCCACAAAGGACAAGTGGCACAGTGAGCGCAATAAGCGTCCAACCGAGGATGAGAGACAATACATCGAAACGCATATTCTATTCACACCTTGAACCGCTTTTCGAGTTCTACAACTCTCTCAGGACTGCAAAAAATGATCAAACGGTCATCTTCAAGCAAAGTTTTGTCCGGAGAAGGTCGTAATGATTCCCAAGTACCGTTCGTGTTTCGACGTTGAATAAAGGCAATTCGCATCCAATCAGGGAACGATGCCTCAAGAATCCGCTTTCCAGCAAATTTAGCATCTGCTGAAACCGGCATACTGACTCCAATAATATTTGGGATATTCGATAAGATTGCATAACCACCTGCAGTTTTAGTATGGATCTGTGCCAACATATTGTCTACAGCCACTCGTTTGCGGTCGACTGCAAACGTAATACCCATTCTCTGCGTTACCTTCACTAAGTCTGCATCATACAGAAGTAAACCTGTGCGTTGCACACCCATATCACTGGCAAGTAAAGCAGCAGCAATGCTGGCTAAATCATCTTCAAGGGCAGCAATAGCAATGTGATGTTCTGAAATTCCAATCTCGGTCAGAATATCACGATCTAAATGGTCACCATGAATCACTTCCAGTAAAGGGTTTGATCCAATCTCGGTACCGGAGAGGGTATTGGCAACTTGTAAATCTCGTTCGATAACCGTTACTGAAGCTCCTGCTTTCAACCAATCGTCGGCAATACGTTGACCAATTTTGTTAGCACCGATAACTGCCACTCGTGGTTGGGTTGGGAAATCAGTTGCTTCGTGTCCAAAGATGCTCAGAATACGATTAAAACTTGAAAGACCAGTTGTAGCAACCGCAATACGGTCGTTTGGCATGAGCATGAAGTCACCGTCAGGTACCAAACTCTTTTCGCTATCTCGCTTCAAACCAACAATCAATGGCATTCCACCTTCGATTTTTGTGCTCGCATCACGAAGGCTTTGGAACACGACTTGAGTGGCCTTACTGGTGACATCCAATTCGATGATAAACGCATCATGGCCAAATGGAATTACTTCTTCAATAGCCGCTGAACGCAAGCCGGAATGAAGCCGGCGAATAGCACCTTCAAGTGGGTTAACGACGTGATGGACCTTTGCCCATTCCTGAAGTTTACCTTCATCTTGTTCACGAACATAATTCATATTTCGAACACGGCAGATGGACAAAAGTGGTTTCGCTTTTGGGCCACTTTGTTCATTGTGTGCATGGTGAGCAAGGGCACAAGCCAAAAGATTACGTTCATCAGAATTTGTAGCTGCGACAAACACTTCGGCTTCGCCAATTCCAGCTTCATACAGTTTTTCTCGAGTCGTTAAGTCTCCATGAATCACGAGAACATCGAGGGTCTGCGCATTTTTGACAGCCCGAGAATCCGAATCTACCAGAACGACATCCATGTCCTCAGCTCGTAAGGCACGAGCCATTTCGGTCCCAACCCGTCCTGCACCACCAATAATAATTCGCATTCAGATCACCAAATATCCTGAAGTCCTACTTCTGGAAATACCTTGACTTGGAATTGTCCACCCGCTGTATCGACAATACCGGCAGTCGAATAAAGAGGCGGCGATCGGTCAAGGCCGTTGCTTGAATACTTCCCAGGAGAATAATAATTGCTGAGAAGTGTACCGGTAGCATCGGGCTCTTCAATCCAAGAAATATAGGCATTTGGTGTATGCAATAACCATTTATTATTGACGACGTCAACAGATGCTTCAACAAAACATGTGTTTAAATCGATATTTCGAGACTTGCACCATGATTCACTCATTGGAAGTAAGATATAACCCCAAGCGTGACCTTCCCAATGCTTGTACTCCGTATCGGCTAATGCCCCAAATACATACCAACCAGGCAAACCTACGACTCGTAATAAGGAAAGGAACGCATTGGTTTGCTCGTCACAATCTCCCAATTTATCAATCAAACACTGTGGGCCATTCCTCGCTGTAATTGGTGCTTCCTTGTCGTAGTCGACATTTTCTTTCAAGTAATCGAATGAAGCTCGAGAAAAGGCATATGCATTGTCTTTGAGACCTTCAGGTAAACTTGAAGAGATGAGGGCAGCAGTTGCAATTACTGTTTCATGTTGAGAATTGATCGCATAACTATGGTTAATTCCATTTCGTGAACCTCGGTCATACCACGTAGGATTGGTGAACTTTTGGAAATGTTCACCGTCGCCACGGAACTCAACATCACTGAATGTACCACTGTTATCGACGTTAATTCCTTCATCGCTTCCAGCAACACGTGAGTCGACACGATTTGAATCCCACCATGAATAGGAAGTACTGATAATTTTAACTTGGAAAGAAAACACAACGATTTCCCCAGGACCAAGAACAAATTCCATCTTTACGCAGTTACCTACATTGCATGATGAATTATCGATTCCATAACCAGGCCACCAAACCGAGTGACCTTTGGAAGTAGTTATTTTGTCTTCAAAACTACGAAGAGTTCCATCGGTTGGAACCGGAATCGCATCATCAATTATTGAATCACCGTTATCGAAAAAGAGATTCACTGATTCGACTTGTTGTATTGAACTCGTCGGACTCGGCAAAGTACCATCGGTAAATTCGAAATCATTTATTTCACCATAAAGCGATTCTATATCCGTCGGAATAACAATGTCTTCATAGGCCCAACCATTTGAATTTGAATTCACAAGAACAACTGTGCGGTCAAGCGTAAAAGTGGCCTCATTCGGATAAAGATGGTAAGGTGCAAAGGTACCAAGCACATATTCTTGAATCCCTGGTGCCCATTTTTCAACACTATCACGGACTTGAGGGGATAGCATTACGAACGCAACTAAAAACAGCAAAACCAAATGACGAGTACGGTTACGTTTATTTTTCATAAGGTCGACTGAACGACCAGTATGGGTTTGAACAATTCCACTTTTGGCTGGTTTCTTGGACATTTTGTAGGATGTATCCAAACTACCTTTGTTGAATTGTTGTTCCATTGCGAATTTATTCGAACGAGTATTTGCCAAAATTCTACCGCAACTGTAGCAAATTGTGTCACCCGTATAGGTGACGCTCTGGCAATAGGGGCAGGAACCCATGTCTATTCGTTACGCCGGCGTTGTATAACGGTTGCGTGCGGAACACCCCGAGAATGCTTATTTGTGAAGTGACCCCTTTTATGAGTAGAACCACAATGCTACGAGTAAGTAAGTATTGTCTTACTCGGACTCAGACAACGAGGCAGTGCCATCAGCATCGACCAGCGAGAGTTCCGAAGGAGAAATTCCGGGGAGTGGGTTGTTTTCTTCGGAGGTTTGATCACGTGCATTTCTGGCCCAAATTTTCCGAAGTCTTTTCTTTCCTTCCTTTGGAATAGATTCCCAAATCCATGCTTCCGAAGTCCGGTTAAAGAGGAGCGTGGCTGGGATAATGAACAACCAAGCGGAAACATTGACCAGTGCAAATGAAAACATTACGACATATGCACAGCGCCAAAATGTCCCGCGGAGGACAGAACTCCAGCGTTTTCCTTGTAGCATCAGGTGTCCTTGAAATGATGAGATGAGGGCTTCACACCGAGGGCCAAAAAGGGCCAAGCACAGAATGGTGATGACCAGAGTAATATTGTATTCAAACAGCTCAAGAATTCGTAAAATGAACACCATTGAGAGCATTCCGCCCATCGCCAGACCCAACGCCCAACCACTGGTTGGTTGTGAGCTACCCTTTCGAACACGGTCCCGTCGAAGAAGAAGGTGAACTGCAACGGATGCTAGAAGACAAAGTAAGAGAAGATTCAGCGGATTGACTACCGCAGCCTGATCATTGGTAACCATCTCAAGGTAGGGGACTACGATGAAGTTGTGAGTGAAGGAACCGTAAAATCCACCAATTAAGATGCCCCAGAATACATTACTCCATGCAGTCGGAAGGTCATAAAAACCGGAATATCTGGTCATCACGCCTCTCCAGCCGAGCGTCATGCCAACCAAAGCCGACACACTCGCGACCTGAAACAGTAGGAAGGTCGATGCCATGAACCGTGGGCTGTGTTTTCCTTCATCAAGTCGTTGCTTCATTCGGAGTGCATGCGGGGGATTCAAAGACCACCGCACACTCGACAAGGTATGGCACGACTCTTGTTGTTCGGTGGTAAAGGCGGCGTTGGCAAAACGACAACTTCTGCCGCAACTGCAGTATGGCTTGCTGACTCGGGACTACGAGTCTTGTTGGTATCCAGTGACCCTGCACATTCGACCTCTGATTCACTTGGTGTAGAAATCGGTTCGGAACCAACTCCAATCGAAGGCGTCGATGGTTTATTTGGCCTCGAAATGGACCCTGAATCAAAAATCTCTTCTTTACTTCCGAAACTTGGTGGCATGATGGACAACATGGGCTCCAGTGGTGGTATGGGTGGCCTTGGAAGTCTCGGTATGATGCTTGACCCAAATGCAAAGCAAGAAATGACTGAGATGCGCTCTGAAGTTCAGACTTCCGACATGGTCATCCCTGGACTCGATGAAGCACTTGCCTTTGATGAGTTGTTACGCCATGTTGAAGACCCAACATGGGATGTGATTGTGTTTGACACTGCACCGACTGGCCATACTCTCCGGTTCCTCTCACTTCCAGAACTGATTGAATCTTGGTCCGACCGATTAATTCGTATGATGCGAGTTTCCGGTGGAATTCGTTCAATGATTTTTGGCCGTAAAGAGAGTGAATCAATGAAAGAGGAATTGGAACGTTTCCGACGCCGTGTCCTCCATGTACGTCGCGTCCTTTCCAATGAAGAAATCACTTCCTTCACATTGGTAACAATCCCTGAACGAATGGGGATTAACGAAACATTACGGGCACATGAATCACTTAGGGAATACAAGTTGCCTGTACCAAGTTGTTTGGTGAACCGAGTCACACCAGAGTTTGACCACCCGTTTTTATTGAATCGGCGTGAAGCAGAACTCGAACGTATTGAAGAATTAAAAGGTCAACTTGAAAACGTAGAAATTGCAACAATGGAATTAATGGACACCGAAGTTGTCGGTATTGACCGTTTGAGAGATGTTGGCATTCGGCTCTATGGAGAAGTCCAAATAATTGATGATTCCCTCGGACCACACCCTATCGGGAAAGTGCTCAAGCATTCTATACATCGTGGCATGAAGCGAGAAATTGTCGGTGATATGGAACGAATATTTTTACATTATCCTGGAATTCACCGTGACGAACTCTCACTACGAAGCAATGAAGGAATCCTCTATGTTGGACTCAATGGCAGAGAACGTGAAGTTAAAACTCAAATTCCAACCAAAGCAAGTCGTGTCAAAGCAAAGTTGGAAAATGATGTTCTTCGACTCGATATCCCGCTGACTGAAGAGTGAAAACTCATTACCAGCAATGGGTGGGTTGAAATGGGAAAACCAACTCGGTAGGTCATGGCACTCGAAGGTCTCTCAAAGGGCATTTTTCGTTCCATTGGGTTGCTTAAGAATAAACGTAAGTTGGATGAAGA
>Ga0308019_10002541_pt1 | contig 10378 bp, 7 predicted proteins | sample Neamet284_FD_203135 | JGI IMG/M metagenome (GOLD analysis project Ga0308019, IMG submission 203135) | Marine microbial communities from water near the shore, Antarctic Ocean - #284 | ecosystem: Environmental > Aquatic > Marine > Unclassified | place: Southern Ocean | collected 2014-10-01
CTGAGTGCTGCGAAACACTTCTAGGGGCTCAATATCAATCGCTCCCTCGCTTTCCATATCTGCCATCATGGTTCTTTCAAATTCTAGCAGGCGTTTGGCAACCTTCCAGCCATCATTCTCAGGGGCGACTCTGTGAGATTCTTTTGCAAGTATATTATCAAAAAATACTTGGCAAAATGGAGACTGACCGCTGAGTAATTGAATCGGTTTAATATCAACATTAGGTTGTTTTAGATCAATTAAAATAAAGGATATGCCTGCTTGTTTTTTTACAGTTTTGTCAGTTCTAACTATGCAATACATCCAATCTGCTTTGTTTGCCTCAGAAGTCCAAATTTTAGATCCTTCAATAGTGTAGGTTCCGTTAGATAAAAAAGCTGAGGTTGAAATATTTGCTAAATCAGATCCAGCTCCTGGCTCAGAGAATCCTTGGCACCACCAGATTTCGCCCCTTGAAATTTTTGGTAAGAATTCCTGTTTTTGCTCTTCAGTTCCAAATTCTAAAAGCACGGGACCTAACATAGAGATTCCAAAATTAATTTGAGCAGGCCTGCAACCAAAGAATCGTAAACGCTGTTTTAAGATTTTAGCTTCATCAAAATTTAATCCGCCACCGCCATACTCACTAGGCCATTCTGGTGTGCACCAACCTTTTCTAACCATGGAGTGAAACCATCTTTTGGAATCATCAGATGGGAATTGAATATTTGAAGAAGCCCATACTTGCTCAGAAACTGGCATTGGTGTTCTCATGGATTCTGGGCAGTTTTCTTCTATCCAGGCATCCACTTCTTCAGAAAAAAATTTTAAACTGTCTTCCATTACGATTAATTAAAAGTTAAAAGAAAAAGTAACAGGGCCATTATTCACCAAGGAGACATTCATTTCGGCTCCAAATCTTCCAGATTGGTAATTGATTGATGAGCCGTCTAGCCTCACTATCAATTCATTATATAGCGCTCTTGCATCATTGGTGTTGGCCGCTTTGTGAAAACTTGCTTTATTACCTTTTTTTGTTACCGCAGCAAGGGTAAATTGACTCACAATCATTAACTCTCCTTCTATCTCCTTTAAATTAGATGCTAAAATGCTTCTATCATCGTCAAAAAAACAAAAACTTGAAATTTTAGATATAAATTTATCTATTGCCACAACCGAATCTCCTAATTCAAAGCAAATAAAAGCCAAAAGACCACAATTAATTTTTGCATGCAATAGATCATCTATTGATATTTCAGCAGAAGAAACACGTTGAACTAAAGCTTGCAATTAAAACTACTTATACTTCTAAGTCAGAGCTCCAAGCTCCTTGTGCAGCAAGTTTATTCATTAAGGCTCGATGTGATAATGCGGCTTGAGCACTCGGCATATTTTCAGTTTTACCTAACCATGACTTCAAAGCTGCTTGTTGAAGCGCTCGACCATATGAAAAACTGAGTTTCCATGGGAAACCACCAATTTTATTCATAGCATCAAGATGAGCCGTTGAATTTAAGTCTGATTGACCCCCAGATAAAAATGTAATTCCAGGAAGATCAGATGGAACATTTTCTTGAAGGCATTGTAACGTCATTTCAGCAACCTCAGCAATTGAGGCTTGTGACTCACATAAAGAGCCTGCAGTAACCATATTGGGCTTTAAAATAGCTCCTTTGATATTTACTCCTCGTGTTTCCATGGCAGCAAACAGAGATTTTAATGCAGCGCTTGAAACTTCATAGCATCGGTCAATAGAATGATCTCCGTCCATTAAAACTTCTGGCTCTACCATTGGAACCATATTGTTATCTTGAACAATTTTTGCATACTCAGCTAATGCCTGCATATTGCTTTCAATACAATCAGAGGTAGGAAGTGCTCCGTCAATTTTAATTACCGCTCTCCATTTTGTAAATTTTGCTCCTAGTTGAAAATATTCTGAGCATCGATCGTGGAGACCTTCAAGACCTTGAGTAAGAGTCTCTTCTGGAGAGCCATCCAATGGCTTAAGGCCTTGATCTACCTTGATGCCTGGAAGTGCTCCTTGATCGCTAATAACTTGCACTAGAGACGTGCCATCCTTTGCGTCCTGTCTAATAGTTTCATCAAAAAGAATGACTCCACCAATATTATCTTTCATACCGCTAGATCTAAAAAGCATTTCTCGATAATCCCTTCTATTTGATTCTGAGGACTCAACCCCGATTGAATCAAATCTCTTGCCACAAGTTGGATTGCTCTCATCCGCTGCAAGAATACCTTTGCCGTTACTCACTATAAACGCAGCAATTTCTTCTAAAGTATTTAATGACATTTTTTCCTCTCTTATTTTATAAAGCCTAAAGCAGTAAGTGATGGTAGCTCTTTTCCTTCCATGAATTCAAGAAAAGCACCACCTCCAGTAGAGCAATATGATATATCACCCTTGTTAATAAACAATTTTATAGCGAGCAAGGTTTCTCCTCCGCCCGCCAGACTAAAGGCTGAAGAAGCAGCAATAGCCTTGGCTAAATCTCGCGTGCCTTCAGAAAAATTGTCTTTTTCAAAGACTCCAATAGGACCATTCCAAATAATTTGCTTGGCATTTGCGATCAACTCCAATGAGTAGCTATCAATACATTGATCTAGGATCATTTCATGATTTTGCACAGACTCGATGTTGCAAATTCTATATTCAAGAGAATCTATGCTGGGTGCAACCACAACCTTACTGGGCAAGTGAATTGAAGATTTGCCTAAGAGTTGTCTAGCCTCGTCGAGCATCGATTCCTCGTGCAGTGACTTGCCAATATTAAAACCCTGGGCTTTAAGAAAAGTATTTGTAATGCCACCGCCTGTAATTATATGATCTGAGAACTGGCTCAGGTTTTTCAGAACCTCAAGTTTAGTTGATACTTTTGAGCCCCCAACAATTGATAGCAGTGGCCTATTATTGGAATGAGTCGCTTTAGTTAATGCTTCAATTTCAGCTTCGAGAAGCAATCCAGCACATGAAACATTGGCTTGATGAATAGCGCCAAACGTTGAAGCTTGCTCTCGGTGAGATGTTCCAAAAGCATCAAAGACATAAACTTCAGCAATAGATCCAAGGTTCTTTGATAGCTCTTCATTATTTTCAAGCTCGCCGATTAAGAATCTAGTATTTTCTAAAAGTGAAATTGTGTTTTGAAACTTTACATCTTCAATGGCAGAAATAAAGTCGACTTCATGGTTAAGCATTTCTCCAATTCTGATGGCAATCGGCTGGAGAGAAGCCTCGGGATCAAAAGTGCCTGCCTTGGGTCGACCAAAATGAGAAATCAAAATAATTTTACAGTTCTGTGTAAGCAAATATTTCACTGTTGGGATCACAGCTTCTATCCTTGCATCATCAAGAATTATGCCTTCTTTTATCGGGACATTTAGATCTGCTCTTAGGGCAACAGTTTTGTTTTTAACTGAAATATCAGAAAGCTTTCTCATTTTTGAATGAGTTTTTTAGCCTCTAATAAAACATTCTCTTCAGTAAAGCCAAATTTTTGCATTAACTCTGATGCAGGGGCGCTTTCTCCAAATGTGTCAATGCCAATAACAGTATCATTTAAATTGGTTAATCCATGCCATGAAGAAGAATGCAAAGCTTCAACTATTAGTTTAGGTGAGCTAGGGGCTATGGTTTCATTTCTGTAACTTTCTGATTGAGAATAAAACTTATCCAGGCATGGCATAGAAACAATATTAGCTTTAATCCCTTCGGCTGCAAGCGCCTCTGCTGCTGATAAAATTAACTGCAATTCACTGCCAGAGGCAATCAATGTGATAGCAGCATCATCATGCTTTGATAGAAGGTACCCACCTTTATGGATGGACTGAATCTGTTCTTCAGTTCTTTGAACGTAAGGAAGATTCTGCCTAGACAGAATTAAACTGTGAGGAGTAGCTTTGGATAAAATAGATTCATTCCAAGCAATTGCAGTTTCTATAACATCAGCAGGTCTCCAATTATTTAAGTTGGGTGTTGCACGCAATGTCACCAGATGCTCAATCGGCTGATGCGTAGGGCCATCTTCTCCCAGTCCAATAGAATCATGCGTATAGACAAAGATATTAGGTATTTCCATCAACGCAGCTAATCTGACTGCATTTCTTGCATAGTCCATAAACACTAAAAAAGTCCCGCCATATGGTTTTAAGCCCCCATGAAGAAGCATTCCATTCATCATGGCAGTCATACCAAACTCACGAACACCCCAAAAGATATGGTTGCCCTCTGGTTTTTGTGGGAGTAAATCAGTGCTTGCTTTTGAAAAGGTATTATTTGAGCCTTTCAGGTCAGCAGACCCTCCTATTAGCTCAGGAAGTTTTTTGCAGAAAAAATCTAGGCAGATTTCAGAAGCTTTTCTGGTTGCAACATTTTTCTTTTCTCCGGTTTGAAGATTTTCTAAAAATGTCTCAAAAGAATGGGTAAAATCTTCTGGAAGCTCGTTAGCCATTAATCTTTGTAGCAATGAATGTTCAGTTGGATAAGCCTTACTGTAATCAGTCATCAAATCATTCCATTGAGTATTTGAAGAATTGCCTTCCTCATAATTATTCCATTCAGCGCTAATTTTCTCAGGAATTTTAAATGGTTCGTGCTCCCAACCTAATTGTTTGCGAGTAATTTCTATTTCATCTTCTCCAAGCGGTGAGCCATGAACTCCAGAAGTGCCAGCTTTGTTGGGAGAGCCAAAACCTATCGTAGTTTTGCAACATATTAATGTTGGTTTTGCAGACTCTTCTTTCGCTATGGCAATAGCATCAAGCATTGCTTCAACATTATGACCATCCACTTCTATTACTTGCCAATTGTAGCTTTCAAACCTCTGAACAGTATTATCAGTGAACCAATCAGATATTTCTCCATCAATTGAGATTCCATTTTGATCATAAAAACATATCAGCTTTCCAAGGCCATGAGTTCCTGCAAAAGAAGATACTTCATGAGAGATACCTTCCATTAGACAACCATCACCTAAAAATGCATATGTAAAATGATCTATTGGACTTAAATCAGATTTATTAAACCTAGCTGCTAATATTTTCTCTGCAAGAGCCATTCCCACTGCATTTCCCAAGCCTTGACCAAGGGGTCCTGTAGTAGTTTCAATCCCGATATCTAAATCTAATTCTGGATGCCCTGGAGTTTTGGATCCAAGCTGTCTAAAGTTTTTAATATCCTTAATTGATAAGTTATAGCCAGTTAAATGTAACAAGCTATATAAAAGCATTGATCCATGGCCATTAGAAAGAACAAATCTATCTCTATTGAACCAAGTGGGATTGCTAGGATTATGCTTTAAGTTATATTTCCAAAGAGCGACCGCTATATCTGCCATGCCCATAGGCATTCCAGGATGCCCAGACTTTGCTGCCTGAACTGCATCAATCGAGAGAAATCTTATGGCGTTGGCAAGGTCTTTATGCATGTTGAGCAAGAGTTATCCTAGAAAGAATTATCATAATATGGCGTCGATACATTTAATACATAAAATTGTTATTTATTACTAAAAAATGTAAAATTCAATTTGTTATTTAAAGTGATTTGTTCCTTCTTGCATACTTAAACTGCTAAGTAGGACGCCCAAACCTAAGGTGAAAATTATGAGTTATATCTTTACATCCGAATCTGTATCAGGAGGTCACCCTGATAAAGTTTGTGATCAAATTTCTGATGCTGTCCTTGATGCATACTTAGCAGAAGACCCAAACAGCAGGGTTGCTTGTGAAACCATGATTAAAAATAATATGGTTTTTATAGCTGGAGAAATAACCTCTTTAGGCAGCCCAGATCTTGAGCCTGTGGTAAGAAAAACAATTAACGATATTGGCTATAACACCGATGAATATGGCTTTAATGGTGATACGTGTGAATTTACCAATCTTGTTTTTGAGCAGTCTCCAGATATTTCTCAGGGTGTTACTGAGGGTGAGGGAGAAAATTTAGAACAAGGTGCTGGAGACCAAGGATTAATGTTTGGTTACGCTTGCACTGAAACAAAATCTTTAATGCCTCTTCCTATAGATCTATCTCACAGATTAGTTAAGAAACAAGCTGACTGCATGAAAAGTGGTGAGCTAAAATGGTTAAGGCCGGATGCGAAAAGTCAGGTAAGTGTTATTTATTCTGATGATGGGAAAACTATCGAAGGTCTATCTGCTGTTGTTCTCTCAACTCAACATGACGAAGATGTAACGCAAGAGGAAATAAAGGCTGAAGTGATGGAAAAGATTATTAAGCCTGTTGTTCCAGAAGAATGGATACTTGATTCTACAAATATTTATATCAATCCAACGGGTAAGTTTGTAATTGGTGGTCCAGTTGGCGATTGCGGTCTTACAGGAAGAAAAATAATTGTAGACACGTATGGAGGCATGGCTCGTCATGGTGGAGGGGCTTTTTCAGGTAAAGATCCATCAAAGGTAGACAGATCAGCAGCATATGCGTCTAGATACGTAGCTAAAAATATTGTGGCTGCAGGCCTTGCAGACTATTGTGAAATTCAAGTTTCATATGCAATTGGCGTAGCGAAACCAACATCAATACATGTAGAAACTTTCAACAGTGAAAAAATATCAAAAGATGCTATCGTCAAAATAGTCGAAGAAGAGTTCGATCTAAGACCTAAGAGCTTAATTAATATGCTGGATCTTAAGCGACCTATTTATCAAGCAACTGCTGCATATGGCCACTTTGGAAGGTCTGATATAGATTTAACATGGGAAAAAACAGACAAAGCTGCTGACATTGCTCAGTAAAAGCTGTTAATTACAAAAAGGGGTGCATTGTCATCCCTTTTTTAGGTAAAATGCGCAAATATTATTTAGGAAATTAATTATGGAAAACGATTATAAAGTTGTAGATATCGATCTTGCAGAGTTTGGAAGAAAAGAGATCTCTCTTGCAGAAAATGAAATGCCAGCACTTATGGCGTTAAGAGACAAGTACAAAGATGAGCAGCCGTTGCAAGGTGCAAAAATTATGGGTTGTATTCATATGACTATTCAAACAGCTGTTTTAATGGAAACACTTAAGGATTTAGGTGCAGAATTGAGATGGTCTGGGTGTAATATTTTTTCAACACAAGATCATGCCGCGGCAGCTATGGCTGCAGCAGGGATACCAGTTTTTGCATGGAAGGGACAAACCGATGAAGAGTTTGATTGGTGTATAGAACAAACTATCCTTGAAGACGGCAAGCCATGGGACGCAAATATGATTTTAGATGATGGCGGCGATCTAACTCACATGGTTCATACTCAATTTCCTGAAATGCTAGAAACAATTCATGGAATTTCAGAAGAAACAACCACAGGTGTTCATAGGTTAAAAGCAATGTTAGAAGCTCACACTCTTAAGGTGCCAGCAATTAATGTTAACGACTCAGTCACTAAATCAAAAAATGATAACAAATATGGATGCAGACACAGCTTAAACGATGGAATTAAGAGAGCTACTGATATGTTTTTAGCTTCCAAGAAGGCATTAGTAATTGGATACGGAGATGTTGGCAAAGGATCAGCTCAAAGTCTTGCGCAAGAAGGAATGATAGTAAGAGTTGTTGAATCAGATCCAATTTGTGCCATGCAAGCTTGCATGGATGGTTTTGAGGTTGTCTCCACTTATAACAATGGCCTTGTAACGAGAGACATTAAAGATATTAATACGCAAATATTAGGTGATACAGATATATTGGTTACAACAACTGGAAATGTAAACGTTTGCGACGAAGCAATGCTGAGATCGTTAAAAAATACTGCTGTGGTATGTAACATTGGTCATTTTGACAATGAAATTGATACTCAGTTCATGAGAGATAAGTGGTATTGGGAGGAAATTAAACCTCAAGTTCATAGAATTTTTAGAGACACCTCTCCATCCGATACGCCTGATATAAAGAGCAAAAATTACATCCTTCTTCTTTCAGAAGGCAGATTGGTTAATCTTGGAAACGCTACCGGTCACCCAAGCAGAATTATGGATGGCTCTTTTGCCAACCAGGTATTGGCCCAAATGTTTTTATATGAGCAAGGTTTTGCCAATATAAATGATGCAGACAAACAAAATGAAATGTTAACTGTGAAAGTGCTGCCTAAGAAATTAGATGAAGAAGTTGCAGAACTAATGGTTCAAGGCTTTGGTGGAACAATCACCAAGCTAACTTCAGATCAGGCTAAATACATTAATGTGCCCGTTGATGGCCCATTTAAAGAAGAAGAATACAAGTACTAATAATTAGTTTTTTTCTCTTTAGTTATTCATAATAGGCGAATGCAAATTCGCCTTTTTTTTATTCTACTGACTTCAGCCATAATGACTGTTAGCTGCGGCATGAAAGCTCCTATCCCATCTTCATTATTGCTCCTCCTTTAACTAATGATAAAAAATGGATCATTTTAATTATCAAAATAAGCAGCTTTTTGCAGAGGATGTTCCCCTCAATGATATTGCTGAAAAATATGGAACACCCTCATACATATATTCCCGTGCAACTCTAGAAAGGCATGCTAAGGCATATACGGAATCATTTCACTCAATGAATGGTCTTGTGTGCTTCTCTGTGAAAGCGCTATCAAATATTTCAATACTAAAAATTTTAAAAAATTGTGGATGTGGCTTTGATATTGTCTCTGGGGGCGAGCTACATAGAGCGCTTCTAGCTGGTGCAGACCCTAAGAAAATTATCTTTTCAGGAGTTGGTAAGTCAAAGGCAGAAATGGCCGCAGGGATTAAAAATGAAATTTTATCGTTTAATATTGAATCTGAAAGTGAGTTAATTCAGCTTGAGAGAGTTGCTACTGAAATGGGTAAAACTGCACCAGTGGCGATTAGATTTAATCCAGGGGTCGACGCTGGGGTTCATGAGTTTACAAAAACGGGCAGAAAATCAGATAAGTTTGGTGTCAGCATCGATAAGGCAATGCAACTGAGCGCTTATTGCATGAAAAGCAAGACTTTAAATATTGTTGGGTTAACTTGTCATATTGGCTCGCAAATTACAGAGCTTGGAAAGTTTAAAGAAGCTGCACAGCAATCTCTAAAATTTTTACTCAATTTAGAAAAATTAGGGATGAGTCTAGATTTTATTGATATGGGCGGAGGTCTTGGAGTAACTTATATGGATGAGCAGACCGTTCAGCCCAATGAATTGATTAAATGCTATGAAGAAGTATTTAAAGGTAGATCTGAAAGACTAATTGTTGAGCCAGGGCGATCTATTTCTGCTAATGCGGGTGTGATGCTAACTAAGATTGAATACAAAAAAGATAGTTTTCTTATTACAGATGCTGCCATGAATGATCTTCTTCGTCCTGCTTTATATCAAGCAAAGCATGATGTTTGGCAAGTCCAGAATAACGACGAGGATTTACATAATTACAGTGTTGTCGGCCCTATATGTGAAACAGGTGATTTTCTTGCCAAAGATGTCCGGTTAAGTGTAAATGAGGGAGACCTTCTGGCAATAAGGACTGTAGGGGCTTATGGTTTTGTAATGAGCTCTAACTATAATTCTCGCATGAGAAGTGCTGAAATTCTTGTAGATAAAAATGAGTTCAATTTAATCAGACGGAGAGAAAATTTATTAGATCTCACTGCATTAGAGGAAAACCTAGATGATTAAGTTTAAAAAAATGCATGGCAATGGAAATGATTTTATTGTTATAGAAAATCTCACCCAAACAACATCATTAACTAAGACACAAATTAAGCAAATTGGAGATAGGAAAAAAGGAATTGGTTTTGATCAACTAATTACGATTAATCCACCAAAAAAAACTAATCATGATCTGTATATTAGGTTTTTCAATACAGATGGCTCGGAAGCAAGCATGTGTCTTAATGGGGTTAGGTCTGTTGGTGCTTTTGTCTGGGCAGAGAAACTATTTCCAAAGAAACCAATGCTTTTAGGAACAAAGTCTAAAGAGGTATTGATTCAACCAACGGCCAGTAAAAACGTTAAAACGATTATAGATTTTCCTTCAGAAGAAAAAATTCCGCAGATCGATAGGAAATTCTTGGCAAAGGAGTTAAATGTTTCCTTTGTAAATGCAGGAAATCATCATTTGCTTATTGAGTCTAAAAAAATTAATTCTTATGATCTCTCAAGTCTGTGCGATAAGCTAAGGAAAAGAAATTTTTTTAAGAATTCTAATATTTCTTTATGGGAAAAAACTGGCAACTCTATTTTATCTAGGACAAATGAAGCTGGGGCTGGCGAGACTTTGTCCTGCGGATCAGCGGCTGCGGCTATCGCAAGCATCGTATTAAAAAAAGGAAAAGGGGTTACTGTTATTTCTAAAGGTGGCAAGATATCTCTAAAGAGCTTGGGTAATAAAATGGAAATGACCGGACCTGCTGAATTTATTTGCGAGGGTGTAT
>Ga0308019_10002542_pt1 | contig 10376 bp, 8 predicted proteins | sample Neamet284_FD_203135 | JGI IMG/M metagenome (GOLD analysis project Ga0308019, IMG submission 203135) | Marine microbial communities from water near the shore, Antarctic Ocean - #284 | ecosystem: Environmental > Aquatic > Marine > Unclassified | place: Southern Ocean | collected 2014-10-01
TATTTAGTTTCTTTGATAAGTATATTAACAATCGTATTTTTATACTTTATCAACAGAATTGGTTACAGTAAAACTGAGATCGCAAGAGAGAATACTTACAAGGAAACTAATAAAGAAAGAAAATTATTTTCTTTGTTAGAGCAATTTAAAATTTTAATAAAATATTTAATAAATTCCTTGATTACAAATTTGAAAAATAAAAAAAATAAAAAAACCGATGAATTTAATAAAATTGACACAGAATATCAAAATCAATTTAGTAATGATGCTGCTTTAAATATAGAATCTTCTAATTATAATAACTCTGATCCCATGTTTAACAATATAACAAATACTGAAGAGAGAAATTCTTTACCAAAAAAAACAAGAATAAAAAAACAAAAAATAAAAACAAAAGATGATGGTGAGTTAGATCTATTTAATAAATCCAAATATCAACTACCGAGTATTTCGCTTCTTCAACAACAAAGTGATTACTCATCTTACAAAGTTACACCTAGAGAAGAACTTTTAGAAAGCGCTGAACTATTAGAAAAAGTTTTAGAAGAATACGGGGTCAAAGGAACTATTGTTGACGTTAGACCAGGTCCTGTCATTACATTATATGAACTAGAGCCCGCCCCGGGAATAAAATCTACCAGAGTTATTAGTTTAGCAGAAGATATTGCAAGATCAATGAGTGTTGTGTCTGCTAGAGTAGCAATAGTTCCTGGGAGAAATATTATAGGAATTGAATTGCCTAACGAAAATCGTAATATAGTATATTTAAACGAAATCTTAAATACAAAAGAATTTATGCAATCTGAACATACACTTGCTCTAGCCTTAGGAAAAAATATAGGCGGTGAACCAGTTATTGTTGATCTTCCTAGCATGCCTCACTTATTAGTTGCTGGCACAACAGGTTCCGGTAAATCAGTTGGAATTAACACAATAATTTTATCTTTACTGTATCGATACACACCAGAAGAATGCAAATTAATCATGATTGATCCTAAAATGTTAGAGCTTTCTGTTTATGATGGTATTCCTCATTTATTATCACCTGTTGTTACTGAGCCTAAAAAAGCCGTTGTTGCTTTAAAATGGACGCTTAAAGAAATGGAAAGACGTTACAAAAATATGGCTAAATTAGGCGTTCGTAATGTTATTGGATTTAATGATAAAATAAATAAATCTATTATAAATGGTGAAGTAATTAAAAATACTGTCCAGCTAGGATTTGATCTAGAAACAGGGAAACCAAATTATGTAACCGAGGAGATGAAGTTACAAACTATGCCTTATATTGTTGTTATAGTTGACGAAATGGCCGATCTAATGGCTGTTGCAGGAAAAGAAGTGGATATAACAATTAGTCGTTTAGCTGCTATGGCCCGAGCTGCTGGAATCCATATAATAATGGCTACACAACGCCCTTCTACAGATGTTATAACTGGCGTAATAAAATCTAATTTACCCACACGTATAAGCTTCCAGGTGTCATCTAAAATTGATAGTCGTGTTATTCTTGGAGAAAGTGGAGCAGAACAGTTACTTGGAAAAGGTGATATGTTATATATGGCCTCAGGAGGAAGAATAAATCGCGTACACGGAGCCTTTGTTGAAGATCATGAAGTAGAAAATGTAGTAAATTTCTTAAAAAAACAAGCTAGACCAGAATATATTGAAGAAATTACAATAGATCCATCAATCAATGATTCAATGTTTGATGGTGAAAATCATCATAACGATAAACAAGCTGGTGAAGATCATTTGTATGACAAAGCAATAGAAGTTGTTTCAATGGATAGAAGAGCTTCAACGAGCTATATTCAAAGAAAATTAAGCATTGGATATAACAGAGCAGCTACTATAATAGAAAGAATGGAAGAAGATGGAATAGTAGGTCCTGCTGATCACGCTGGTAAACGAGAAATATTGCTACCTGAACATAATTATGACAAAATATAAAAATATAAACTATTAAAGAAAATGGGTGCCTATTAATGATAAATTTAAAAAAAAATAAACAAAATTTATTTTATCGTTTAATTTTTTTAATTCTATTTCTTTCATTTATTTCTATTGAACATGCAAAATCATCATTCTTAGATCCACAACAAGAGATAATAATAAAATCTGTAAATAATTATCTTAACAATCTTGAGCACATGGAAGGAGATTTCTATCAAATTAATCCTGATAATTCTTCTTCCGTTGGGAAATTTTATATAAGAAGACCAGGGAAATTCCGCTTTGATTATGAAAATCCAAGCAGTTTATTACTGGTATCTGATAGTGTATGGTTAGGTATAATTGACAGAGAATTAAAAACATTTGATAGATATCCTATCAGATACGCCCCACTATATAGTCTTTTGAAAAAAGATGTTGACTTATTAAATGAGGCTAGGATTCTTTCATTAGAATTATTTCCTAAATTATTAATACTATCAATTGAATCAGATACTGATACTGGTGAAGAGATTGGTGAAATAACACTTCATTTTAAAATTAATGAAGACGAAGTGCAAAAAGACTTATTGAATTTAGATCTCGAACAATGGTTTATAATTGATGCTCAAGGCCTTGAAACAAATGTTAAGCTAACAAATATAATTTATGGAATTCAAGCCAAACATGAATATTTTCGTGTTAAAAAACCGGAATAAAAAATTATTATATTGAAAAGGTTGTCATATTGAAAATCATTACATGGAATATCAATAGTATAAGGCTAAGATTACCGGCATTATTAAACTTAATAAGTACATTAAATCCAGATATAATCTGTCTCCAAGAGACCAAATGTCCTGATGAGAAATTTCCCTACGATGAGTTATTTAATGCAGGATTTCATTATATAGCTAAAAAAGGTCAACCCAGTTATAATGGCGTGGCTATTCTCTCTAAAATAAAAATCAGTAATATATTGAATCATGATTTTTGTAACAAAAAAGATTCCAGATATATAGGGATTGAAACAACAAAAACTAAACACTGTGAACCATTATTAATTCATAATTTCTATGTTCCTGCAGGTGGGGATGAACCTAATCCTAAAATAAACGAAAAGTTTTACCATAAACTATTATTTCTAGATGAGATGAAAGATTATTTATCTCAGAGTGTTAAAAATCCAATAAATCAGATAGTTGTAGGTGATCTAAATATAGCACCACATGAAAATGATGTGTGGTCACATAAAGCACTAAAAAACATTATTAGCCATACAGAGATCGAAATAGATAAATTAAATAATATCTGTAATTCCCAAAATTGGTGTGATGCTCTAAGACACGGAATACCTGAGTCTCAAAAAGTTTATACGTGGTGGAGTTACAGAAATAAAGATTGGGAAAAATCAAACAGAGGAAGAAAATTGGATCACATATGGATAACAAAAAATTTAATACAATTAAAAAAAGATATTTTAATTTATAAAGAAACAAGAAATTGGGACAGACCCTCTGATCATGTACCTGTTATGATTACAATTTAACTAATTATTTAATTTTTGAGTATTTTTTGAAACTGATTTAGTTCTTCAATATTATTCTTTAGCTCATTCTTAATTTTATTTTTAAAATATTCTAAAATCTCTGGAAACTGAAGAGCCAATTCATCAAACAAAGATTTTGATATCAACAGCGCTTGACCTTTAGATCCTGCAATAATTGATTTTTTAATAACTGTTTCTGATAACAAAGCTCTTTCTCCAATTACAGAACCTTCTATAATTTCTGTATTATCAGAATCTTTGTTTTGGATAAAAACTCTACCTTGAATAACAACAATACATTTAGATATTTTTTCATCAGAAGTTGTTAAGAGATCTCCAGTTGAAAAATTTATTTTTTCTCCACTAAATGCTATAATATTTAACAGATTTGGACTAAAAGAACCAAATGATTGTGTTTTTTTTAATATCTCTATTGTTTTATTGATATTCATTAATATTAATCATTCCTAAACATATTTTTTTATTAGAATAGAAGAAAAGTAATATATGTTCAATTACTCAAATAAATTTAAAATATTAAAAAATAAAAATATTACTATAAAAAGAAATAATATACTTAGAATAGTAAATATTGGGTCCAATTCATATAGAGCGAAAGCAATTTTTTTGAACACAATAATAAGCTGCAATATTGGAATAAATGGTTCAATCTATAATAAAAAGGAAGGTGACAAGAAAACACCTAAAGGAATATATTTTCCAAATAAATTATACTATAGATACGATAAGATTAAAGTAATTAAAACATACCTTAAAAAAGAAATTATTAAAAAAGATGACAGTTGGTGTGACGATGTAAAAAGTTACAATTATAATAAAATTATGCATGATTCAATTGATAAAAAATCTGAAACTATGTGGCGCAATGATAATTTGTATGATCTCATAATTTCAACATCCTACAATCAATTGCCAATACTTAAACACAAAGGTAGCGCAATATTCTTGCATATAAACAACGATATAAAAAAGGGAAGCTTAGGATGCATAACATTTAAAGATAGTGATCTAAGACGGATCCTTGCAAATTTGAACAATAGAACTTTAATTCATATTAAATAAAAAAGACTTAACCTCTTTTTCCAAAAATACCAGCCCCTATCCGTACACAAGTAGAACCAAATAAAATAGCCTTTTCAAAATCATTACTCATTCCCATGGATAAATCCTTCAAATTGTAAGTATCAGATAATTTCTTCAAAAAAGCGAAGTGAATTGACGGCTCTTCGTCAACAGGAGGTATACACATTAAACCAGTAATATTGAATGAATCAATATCTTTGGTATCTTTTAGAAAACTATTAATACTAGACGGTAAAATACCAGATTTCTGTTCTTCTAATCCTGTATTCACTTGCATATAAATTTTTTTGGATGCCATGCAATTATTCATTTCTTTATCTAAAATTGATGCTAGCTTTAATCTATCAAGAGTATGTATGGTATCAAATAGAGTAAGGCATTCTTTGGTTTTATTTGTTTGCAAAGGACCTATTAAATGCAATCTAATATTTTTATACTCTTCTAATATTCTTGGCCATTTGTTTAAAGATTCTTGAATGCGATTTTCGCCAAACTCAAGGTGACCCAAATCTAATATAGGCTTAATCGTATCTTCGTTAAATTTTTTTGTAACTGCAACTAATTTAATTGTACTGGGATCTCTATCTGCTTTATCGGCAGCAAAGATAATTTTTTCCTTAATAGAAGTGAAGTTCTTGATAATCTCTTGGTGTGTAATCTGATAATGTTCATTCATTGTATTTTATATTCACATTAAAAAAAAGGGGCAGCCTAAGCTACCCCTTTTCATTCGTTAAAAAATTAAATTTCTAAATTAGAAACCAACTTTTACAACAACGCCTGCTCTCCAAGCTGTGTTAGTACCACCGCCTAGTTTTTCAGAGTACGCATCAACTGCTGATGATGAGAAACTCAATGTTAGATCAACGCCGTCACCAAGAGCTGTACTAGCTTCGCCCATGATCATAGTACCTGTATCTTCAACTGCTGAAGTACCAGCTTTTTTACGAGCATAAGTTAGTGTTTCTGTTGAATAACCTACTAGGTATGAGAAGTCACCAACTGCTGTTGCAAGACCGATAGAGTTTACAGTTTGATCTGCACCATCTGAGTCCATGTTAGAATAAGCACCTGACAATGTTATATTGCCCATTTCTAAGCTACCACCAATTGCTGATACTGCTTCATCACCGCAAACTGCTTCGCCGTATAAGCCATTAATCAGAACTGATGCTTTTGTTGCTGCTTCTGCTACTGCAAGATCAGTTACTAAAGAATCACAATCAGATGTTTTTCTAGAAGCATTCTCCATACCGCCGCCTACTGAAAGAGCCATATCTCCAACTGCAGTTGAATAACCGAAGCCGATTGAGAATGTATCTTGGAAAGCGCCATCGTCTAAGATTAGACCTGCGTCTGAATCTGCTGTACCTGGGTTATAACCGATTGCAAGATCTATGCCGCCCATTGAAGGAGCATAATAAGTTACGTTAACTCCAGCAACACCAGATGTTTTATCTACATGTCCACCAGTAACTTTTGCACCAAGAACATCAGGTTTTGCACCATCAGTACCTGCTAGACTGTCACCTAAAGCTGAACCGCCTAATCTGAATAATACTTTACCAAAAGCGCCGTCGAAAGCTAGTTCCCAGTCGTCGCCGTTAGCAGAACCGCCTAGGTCCATTTTGTCATCAAAAGAAACACCTAGACCATTTGCTAGTGTACCTGATGCACCAAATGTAATTTCTCTACCTAGTTCGAATGTAGGACCTTTAATTGATGCGCCGCCACAAGGGTCAACATTAAAAGTCATAGTAGCTACGTCACCAATTGTTGAACCGGCTGCGAAACCAATTGCAACAAGACCAGCCATAATAGTTGTAGAAGAAGCTGTATTAAATTCGCCTTGCATAACATCAGCAGCTGTTGCTACAGTGTTACAAATACCGCCACCAAAGATAGTTTCCAGTTTAGCTTCACCGCCAACTGAAAGTGTAATAGGAGATCCTGTAACGGCTGGGGCATCGGCTGCAATTGCTAAGCCAGAATAAATACCACCTATTAAAACCATCGCAGTTCCTGCAATTTTTTTATTCATTTTATTTCCTTGTTTATTAACAAATTAATGTTTTATTATAAATATATTTATTTAATATTTTAGTTTTGTTACAATTAAACAAATATACTGTACTAATGGTAATTGTATGAGTTTTTTAGTCAATGTTTTAATGATTAAAAATATATTATTACTTATTGTGTGACTATTTTAACACAGGTGTTAATTTTTTGTTAATAATAACTTTATTGTTATCAATTTTAAAAGAACAAATATAATTTATATTTGTACTTTTAAGTGTTTTAATACTAAAACGTTATATTATGTTTTTATATGTTAAGTAAGTTTAAATATGATTTATGAAAAAAATTACTTCCTAAAGACTATTATACCCATTGTATTTGTGGTCCTTCTGTCATTATTTTTGAGTGCGTGCACAACTCAGATGCCAGATTGGTTAGATGCTGATGCTTCAAAAGAGAGAAGAGAAGCAAAAGAAGCAAAAAATAAAGTTACTGGTAAAATTCAAGATACACTAGCACTTATTGGCGGAAGTGGTGATGATTCCTCAAGCGCAAGAATAGGTGTTAATGCACTTCTGTGGAGAGCCACATTAAATACAATATCATTTATGCCGTTAGATAGTGCAGATCCTTTTGGAGGTATTATTACAACTGAGTGGTACATTGATCCGAGTAATCTAAACGAAAGGTTTAAAATAACAGCCTATATCCTTGACAAAAGATTGCGTGCGGATGGAATTAAGATCGTTGTATTTCGGCAAATAAAAGAAAACGGTGAATGGATTAATACAACCGTAAATAAAGATACAGCAGAAAAAATAGAAATTCAAATTCTAACTTCTGCACGTCAAATGAGACAAAGTAACATTGAATAAAAATAACACAAATATACAAATACGAGTTTATTAAATGGAACGGTATAATGCACAAGAAGTAGAGCCCGCTTGGCAAAAGAAATGGGTTGATCAAGGTATTTTCAAAGCAAAAGAAAATACCAAAAAATCAAAATACTATGTTTTAGAGATGTTTCCTTATCCCTCTGGTAAAATACATATGGGGCATGTAAGAAACTATACTATGGGAGATGTGATAGCTAGATACAAAAGAGCATCGGGTTTCAATGTATTGCATCCTATGGGCTGGGATGCTTTTGGAATGCCTGCAGAAAATGCAGCAATACAAAGAAATATTCATCCAGCAATCTGGACTTATGAAAATATTAAAAATATGCGAGGTCAATTAAAATTACTTGGCTTATCAATAGATTGGGACAGAGAAATTGCAACTTGTGATCCTAAATATTACGTTCACGAACAAAAACTTTTTCTTGATTTTTTAAAAAAAGATTTGGTGATCAGAAAAAACTCTAAAGTCAATTGGGATCCTGTTGACAAAACTGTGCTCGCAAACGAACAAGTTATAGATGGGATGGGCTGGAGATCTGGAGCTCAGGTTGAAACCAAAGAATTAACACAATGGTTTTTTAATATTACTAAATTTGCAGAAGATCTATTGTTGAAATTAGACGATCTAGAAAAATGGCCCGATAAAGTCAAAGTGATGCAAGATCGTTGGATTGGAAAATCAACTGGTGTTAAATTACATTTTGAAATAAATAAAAAAACGCAAAATATTACTAACAAAACAATCGAAGTGTTTACTACTAGACCTGATACGTTATTTGGCGCCAGCTTTTGCGCTATATCACCTGACCATCCAATTGCTAGTGTTCTCTCTAAAGAAAATCCTGAGGTAAAGAAATTTATAAATACATGTCAAAAACAAGGAACTACGCTTGCGAATATTTCAAAAGCAGAAAAAATTGGGTTTAAAACGGGTATAACCGTTAATCATCCATTTATTAAAGACAAAGAACTCGATGTATATATAGCGAACTTTGTTCTAATGGAGTATGGAACTGGTGCTGTGTTTGGCTGTCCAGCTCACGATCAAAGAGACCTTGATTTTGCTAATAAATATCAACTAGAAGTTATCCCTGTCGTTCTGCCAACAAACCAGGATGCAAAAGATTACAAGATCAGTAAAGAAGCCTTTACAGGTGATGGGAAAATTATAAATTCTGATTTTCTTAATAATCTAAGCATAGAGGATGCAAAAGATTTAGCAGCCAATACGCTAGAAAAAATAGAATTATACGGACAATCTCAAGGCAAAAAAACTATTACTTTTAGACTCCGAGATTGGGGAATTTCAAGACAGAGATATTGGGGTTGTCCAATTCCCATTATATATTGTAAAAAATGTGGTGTTGTAGAGGTTCCAGAAAAGAATCTACCCGTCACTTTACCAAACGATGTAAAATTTGATGTACCTGGCAATCCCTTAGATAGACATCCTACATGGAAACACACCAATTGTCCGAAATGCAACGATCCTGCAGAACGAGAGACTGATACATTTGATACATTTGTTGATTCTTCGTGGTATTATGCTAGATTTTGCTCTCCTCACTCTGAAGAAATATTAGACGCAAAAGCTGTTGATTATTGGCTCCCTGTAGATCAATATATTGGTGGAGTTGAGCATGCAATTTTACATTTATTATACTCACGATTTTTTATGAGAAGTATGAAAATAACTGGCCACGTAAAAATAGATGAGCCGTTTGATGGGTTATTTACCCAAGGAATGGTAACACATGAAACATACAAAGATAAAAAAGGTGAATGGCTTTTCCCCGAAGAAGTGAAGATTGAAAACAATATAGCAACACATATTAATACCGGAGAAGATGTTACTATTGGGCCTATTGAGTCAATGTCAAAATCTAAAAAAAATACTGTTGATCCAAGTTCAATAGTTTCTATGTATGGGGCAGATACGGCAAGATGGTTTATTTTATCGGATACACCACCCGAAAGAGATATACAATGGACTGATAACGGAGTAGAAGCTGCCAATAAATTTATTCAAAAAGCTTGGAAAATAATCTATGAAGGCGAACGATCTGTATGTAAAAAAGATGAAAAAATGCCTCTAAATTTTACTGATGAGGCCTTGCAAGTAAGAAAAGTGACGCATAAAATAATATCCGAAATTACTGAAGCGTTAGATAATTTAAGGTTTAACAGAGCGGTGGCACATATTTATGAATTTAGTAATTATCTCACAACAATAACTGCAGGTAAAACAAAAAACACAGATATCACTGTTGCGTGGGCAAAAAGAGAAAGTCTAGAAGCGTATTGCAAACTTTTTGGCCCCATGGCTCCACATCTAGCAGAAACTTGCTGGAATCATCTTGGTTATACAAGTCTTCTTGCAGAACAACCGTGGCCGATATATGATAAAAAACTTATAATCAAAGAAACTTCAATAATTATCATACAAATTAATGGTAAAAAGAGAGGGGAAATAGAATTATCAACCGATGTTGAACAAAAAGAAGTTGAACAAAAAGCATTTAATGTAGAAAATGTAATTAAAGCTATCAATAATAATACGATTAAAAAGATTATTTATATACCAGGGAAAATTTTAAATGTCGTGGTTTAATAAAAATACAAATATTATAGTAATAATAACTCTTCTGTTCTCATCTGGATGTTCCTTTAAACCTCTGTACGGTGATTATGCCCAAAACAACAAAAGTATTATTCTAAAAGAAATATACATACCCCCGGCAGAAAAACGAGTAGATCAATTGATTAGAAACGAGTTAGTAGAACTAATTTCAGGTGATGTTAATAATATAAATAGTGATATTCATTTAAATTATCAAACTAGCCTGGATAAAAAAGATCTC
>Ga0308019_10002543_pt1 | contig 10375 bp, 9 predicted proteins | sample Neamet284_FD_203135 | JGI IMG/M metagenome (GOLD analysis project Ga0308019, IMG submission 203135) | Marine microbial communities from water near the shore, Antarctic Ocean - #284 | ecosystem: Environmental > Aquatic > Marine > Unclassified | place: Southern Ocean | collected 2014-10-01
AATTCACAGACTTCCTAGACCCAAGAGTAAGGAGTCGGTTAGGCCAACAAGATATTGTGTTTAATCCATATAATGCTGAACAATTACAGGATATTCTACGTACACGGGCTGACATTGGAATCAGCAAAGGTGCAATTGGGCCAGGTGTAATCGAATTGTGTGCGGCTCTGGCTGCGCAAGAGCACGGAGATGCTCGATGCGCTCTAGACCTTCTTCGCGTCTCTACAGAAAAAGCCGAGCAAGAAGGAGTCGAAGTTGTTGAACAGAGCCACGTTAGAATTGCACAGGCTCAGATTGAGTCCGATCAGGTCACACCCGTAATCCGAACTCTGCCAACTCAACAAAAACTTGTTTTGGCGGCGGTACTAATCAATGAGAAAAATGGTCTGCGAAATATTCAGACCGGTGAAGTTTACCACGTCTACAAACAGGCCTGCGCACATATTGGTCAACAATTCCTAACAGCACGACGTATTTCTGGGATAATTTCCAACTTAGATATGCTTGGATTGGTAACTGCTAAAACAATTTCAAAAGGAAGATATGGAAGAAGTAAGGAGATTAACTCCTGCATACCTACCAACATCGATCCTTGTGATATTATGGCAAAAGCAGAAACTATTCTTACCGAAGTTTTCTCTGCAAAGTATCGGCAACAAAGTCAACTTTGAAGTTGTCCTGAGTCCTTTAGGTGCTATGCCAAGGCTCTTAACCGCGTCCAAGTTCGCACGGCTCATGAACAACGATGGTGAGAATACACAGAACGGCCTGTTCGGAATTCTGACAAAACCTTCGAAGACTCTTGCTAACTGGTATCTGTGGCTAGGTTGCCTCGGACTAATGCTAGCAATACTCAATATCATGGGTGTTATTCATCCAAATTATCGTGTGTCATGGGGAGGACTTCTGACATTCGAAGCTACAAACGCTGCGTTTGGAACAAAAGATACTGCTGCTGCATTCGTGGCAGGAGATGCTGTGTTCATGTTCGCTTGTGGGGCACTAGCATTTACTGGAATACGCTCACTTGTTGAAGATGGTAATTACGGCGACTGGTTTACCTCCATGCTTAGAAATGAATGGTACACCGACCTAGTAGAACTTCGAAATGGTGGATGGTCACAACTTCTAGGAACTTGGTCTATGGCTGCAAGTCTTGTATTCTACTTCTACTGGGGTATCATGTACATGACTTGGATTGACCCTGGTGTTTATTCAATTGCAATTGTATTAATGTCGGCAGGACTGGTTCTCAGAATGTTATCTTCGATTGAAGATGCTGAGTGATCAGTGACCATTTCGTCGCAACAGTGCGTCTAAATATCCTAGCAAGATTCCTTGCCAGAGTACCAACGACCAAGTTGTTAGCACTAATACGGCATTAAAGCCACGCTTGGGAAGATGGCTACGTAAGTATGATGATAGCCAAAACAACGGCAGTAAACAAATTAGCAAAACTTCTTTTGTCATTGCTAAGTAAAATGTTTCCAAATCTAAAGTTTCAAAATCTAATAAATTTTTAACATACAAGCTGATCCCAAATGACCCCAATGTCATCAAGGGAACCATCCAAAGAACAATCCATGATGAGCCAATAAAATCATGCTTTACTCCCTTGTATCGACGGTGTATTCTCACGTGGGCTCTCGCATCCCGCTTACGCTTGTTCAAAAAGCGTCCTAATCCAGTCTCTGGAATATGATTGACTACCGCATCGGGAGTATAGACAATAGTTCCACCATCTTGAATCAATTTAAGAGATACTTCCATGTCTTCTGCATGGTACCAAGAAGGATTGAATCCTCCGATAGATAGTAATTTTTCGCGCTTGAACATTGAACATGGCCCGTTTGCTAATTTTGTTCGACGAGGTCTTGAACGATATTTTGATTCAACTTCAATTGAACGAATTCTTGAGATTATATCTTCACCTTGACCGAAAATAGTACGCCCTGTTATTGCTACTACATCTTCACCGGTTTGCGATTCTGATGCTTCAAGCATACGTTGAATCCAATCTGCCTCAGGTCTAACATCGATATCAGTAATTGCAAACCACTCTCCTTTGGCTGCTTCTAATGCCGCCATTCGACCTGCTGAAAGCCCCAATGGTTTCTGTGTAATTACGGTAACTAAATCGTGACTTGCCCACTTATTGACTATTTCTTTGCCACCGTCGTTAGAACCATCATCCACTAGAATTATCTCTAGAGGGCTGTGATTCTGATTAACCAGTGACTCCATACATCCATCTATCCAATCCACGCCATTTCGAACACACACTGCTACCGAAATTAGGGTCAAGTTCTCACCTCAAATCTCGACAGCAGGCCACGGCATTGTTTCTTTGCGGCTAAATCGGTTATACGTAATACGACTCCTTTCCCCGGTTGGCCGTATACAATATTGGTTCCAAGTGGGGCTAAAAGGTGGATGATAATTGGAGCAAGATCTTCTTCCCCATCAACCTCTATGCAAACAGTTTGGTCATTATGAAGTGCAGCATCGATTGAAGAAATTAGTGATGAAGTTATTTCACCAGGAGGATTGTGTGCATTAATCAAAACATCAAATGAAGATAAATCGACTTTGTTGACTAATTCTTTTCTCTTAGTCATTCCATCTACAAGTGCGATATCAGGTGTAACTCCCATCTCGAGTAGTGTAGCTACGCTAACATCTCCAACTGCCACTAAGCCACCAGGCGCAATATTTTCCATTGCAGCAGACATTGCTACTTCGGGAAGGTCTTCTGGACCTAAGAATAATTCTCCAGAAGGTTCTTTCAATTCTGAATCTAGTCCTGAATGAAAATGGTAGGTTTGCCTCCTTCCTGAAGCGCTCAGCCAAAGTTTACCCTCATTATCGATTAGTCCGGCACGTATCCGGGTACTCGAAATGATTCCACCACTTTCATCAAGCGTGTGAGGAACTTCAATGATTTCAAGAGGGATTAATCCATTTGCTAATCTTACCTCGTTAATGGATTGACAATTACTCAACGTCTCAGGTGTGCAAATTATGCCATCACAGTCCCTACGGTAAGGCGCAGGACCCATGTTATCTTCTAATTCATGAGTTGTAATTCTCTCATCAGCCCAATCCCAAATTGCTTCTCTTCTATCTTCAAAGGATTGAAGGAAAGGTGATTTTGCAGTTGACATCGTGTCATTGGTAATCCAAACTTCAACTAATTCTGCGACTTCTAAAGCAGTATTTAGTAAAGATTTGTGGCCATCATGAAATCTGTCGAATGTCCCGCCAACTAAGCAGCGTTCCAACTTGGCCATACTATCGACTGACACAAAATGGCTATTCAATGAATCGCAAAGAAACTGTGCCCCGACCCTTAACAGCCCCTGTCACTGTCTCCTCGGAGGCTTGACCCAGGGTCAGGACTTATCTGTGCAGCCGGTTGGTTGTCTCACTCTCACTCTCTCGTCCAGCGAGGACCCATTACCGACCACATTGTCCATCGGTTTGCATCAGAGGTCATTCTCCTAGGAGTCACCCTGGTCTTCGTCGATGGCGCGTGACCACATCATTGGTATCGCAATTCATCGGGCTTGCGCCCTCCATGCGATGTTGCATGTGCGGTCAATTTGTTCTCACCGGACTTCATTGTTGAAGCCGCCGGTGTAGAGCGAGATGTACATCGAGGTTGGATTCACAAGAAATCGGAATCATTGGCACTCTATTTTGGAAAAGCCAACCTGCATATGGGTGAGTGCGACCTTGAGGCGGGGGGCGGCCTTCTTCTGCCGCACTAATGCCTTCGAGTACATCCATTATACCATCTGTACCTACGCCATCTGGCATGTGGTGTACAAGAACTAGATCCTCACTTGTCAAATCTTGTTGAAACAATATAGCGGGCCATGGTAAGTCGAGAAAAGACAAGGCTGTTCTTCCAGATGCTGACGCCATACAAGTCGCCAACCATGAGGCTGATTGTTCAGCCCAAAGCGAGTAATGTACATCCTCCATAACAGCTAGAATTTCGTTTCGGTCTAATGTTTTATTTTCCAGGAGTAATTGGTGTTGCGGGCATGCTGTCACTAATGTTGCAATATTATTATGATTCCAATTTTTGAGTAGTACTTCCCCAAGCCGAAGTGGTTGAGAAAGCCAAGCATCATTTACATCGATTGATTCTTCAATCCATTCTTCGCTGAGTAATATTGCAGTTGCAATTGCAGGATGCGAAAGGTCAGAGGAAAGTATGCTTAATGGATTACTTCTAATTCGGTCGATCAAGATTGATAATGCATCATCATCAACCAATGCCAAATTACAAAGAGCGGTTTCACCAAACGATTCTAAGTCAGCAAGATTAGCCCAAACGGGCCTTAAACTATCACCAATTCTCCTCCAGCGTGCAACTTGTCCACCTTTTGGAGTTGCTATCCATGATGCCAATGGGAATGCCTTTTCGTGCCTATCAGCCCATGCTTCATCACCATCTCGCAATCTGGTCGCTTGCCAAATTGCTTCCAATTCGTTACTAGCATTACTAACTTTGACTGCATCTCCCCTAGATAATTCATCGGGGCTGCGAGGTGGCTTCCAATCGCTTGGTACTGAAACTTCAGAATCAACGCGGATCGGTAGATGTAATCTTCCTGGCATTTCCAAATCGAATTTACCATTGCCTCCCGCAGATGTAAGAATGAAGGGTAAGCCTAGATCTGAAGATTCACAAATGACTACCCTGCAACGGCTATCGCTAGCAAATTGAGCAAGTAAATTATCATCCAAAGGCCAACGCCAATCCAATACGATTGGTTTCGCGCTAATATCTAAAGCAAATCTTAGAGCAGCCTCCCCCCCTCTTTGGGAAATTGACCGTGTATCGATGAAATCACTTACCTCATCGGTCCAATTTCTACCTGGGAAATCATTCAACACCCTGCGCGTTAGGGCATTTGAAGCTGATAAATTAATGTCGATGAGTAATCGATTATATCTCTCCTCAATAGAATCTTTTCCGAGTCGGGGATGAATTATGCTTAGCCAGTAGCGAAGTATCGCTTTAGGCAAAGGTGATTGAGGCCTTGATAATAAATCTCCATCTGCGATTGAAAGTGCATTGTTGGAAGTAGTTCTGATTATTTGTGCCCGGTCAATTCTTCGGCCAAGCCTAGCATGTACTCCGCCCCTCGGCCGCACTTGTGGCCCGGTATTACCGGCTCTGCCGATTATAGCATCACCATCACGCAAGGCCTGAGGTAGTTCAGGCCAAAGCCCATCTGGCAATGAAGAAAACCAACTCCCCACCCCTAGCGGCCAAGGCTTTGTCTCCTCAAGAATACGAGCGCGTACAACACCCATTATTTTGGGCCGTTCCATCCAAGCAGTAAGCGTCATTGGACTAGATTCAGCTGGCGGTTGCGCACGGCGTAATGTGTCGAGTTCCCACCAGACCGGTCCTTCTCCTCTTTGGATGGCCCATCGCCATGAGGTAGACCCCCCTTTGTTTCCACTGGAATATTCAACCACCCCACTTTCTTCATCCATTGGCCTTTCAGGGAGTCCAAGAAGGGGTCCAGCTGGTTTAGATGCGTAACCAAGCAGCAGCATTGAGCCCTCTCTGGCTAGGACAATTCCTGCGGCACCGGGCGGTGGTGGCCAGCGAACTAATTCGCTCAACCTAGCAAGTCCATCGGATTCTAAACGGCTCAAACCTTGTGAAGATAGCCGGTATCTTGAGCCTCTCAATACTTGGTCATCTCGGACTACGTCTCCCGATTCACGCAATTGTTTCAGGGAAGCGGATGCGTGTGGAACCCTCAGTCCCAACGCATTGGATACCTCGGTGACAGTACCCCCTCCATCTGCTAACCAATCGAGGATTCTTCGTTGGTATGTAGATCGGATACGGTTGCTACGCACCATTGTCACCACTTTGCCCCAGTAGCAACTAACATATCAAAATTTCCACTTACTTAGTAACAACTTGTTACATTTTGTTACACATTTCTACTGGAGTTTGTATTTATTAAACTCGGTTTAACAATAAAACTACTATTATAGCAGAGATTTCGGTTAGTTAATGTAACTTCGAACGCCTTGTCGGGATAATGGTTATATGGGCTGCTTCGCTCCTTTGGTTTAACGGCCCACCCGACACACAGGATTCGGCCGGATGACAAGGAGGAGATGACAAATGAAAACAGTAAGAATACGTGAGAAAATCAAGAAATTTCTAGGCGACCGCCCCCGCAATACTGCCGAAATCCTCGAACACATCAACAGCACCATGAGACATGGAACCACTAGTCAACAACTTGGAAACGTTCTATCCAAGGATAAGGACATTGTCAAGGTTGGATACATCAAGAGATCCGGCATTCTTTCTGGCGGATACGACATTTGCGAGTGGGCTACCCGAATATGGGTCGCTGACAACTGCCCAGGATGGGAAGAAGGTCAACCTATCATCATCGACTTTGAAGGTAATGTCCAGACAAACGATTTAATCAGGCGTAGCTGATTTGGTCAAATGTTGATTAATCGAATTATAGATACTGGACTCTGCATCTTTTGCGGTGGCCTAGTTGTAGGCAGCATCTGTACTTCATGCGGAATGGCGCAATAATTACTGGCCGTTGAAAATTGCCAGTGCTTCCTCTAAAGTTGCGCCTTTACAAATTACAGCATTACAAGCAGCAGTCATTCGAACTGCTTCCTCAGTAGTCTTCTGGTGAATATTTCTACCAGTTGCAGCACCTCTACATCCTGAAACGGACATCTGATCAACCAATCTCCCTAAGAATTCCTCAGGCGGTAGAGTTCCGCCACCAGAACAAATAACTCCACATCTTCCTGCAGCTTCTGCTGCAATTCCAAGACTTTCAGGCTGAGTCATCCCCTCAAATGCACGTGGGTAGTTTACTTTGGCGAAATCTGCACCAAGACATCCTGCAACGCCAGCAGCGCCGGAAATTAGTTGCGGGTCTTTTTCATCGGTGACCGCTTTGCCACGAGGATACATCCAAACAACTGCAATCATTCCCAATTCATGCGCTTGGCGGATGAAAGTTGCAGCCTCGGTTAGCATATCATGCTCATATTCTGAACCGATATACACCGTATAGCCAATTCCAACTACATTGATACCATTATGCAATAATGCCGCAACATCATCTAAATCCCAAAGTGCTTGGGAAACTGGGTCTCTTTGTGAAGTACCAACCATGTGAGATTTGGAATTGAGTTTTACTAGGTAAGGAATATCTGGATAATCTCTAGCATACTGTGCGATTAACCCTAGTTGCCCCGCCAATACACCGATTGTTCCTTCTTCATGGGCCTTCGCACCTATTTCGAATAGGTGTCCTGGGTCATTGGATGATAATGGGATATTTTTTCCACCATCGTAGAAGTCATCGTTTAGATGCTCGATTTTTTGGTCACAAGCAAATAAATTCATCTTGCCTGTGCCGCAAGTTGCCGCATCCATATTATCGATAAAAGTCTCGATAAGCTCATCTGGAACATCAGCAGGGACATGATACTTGGTCGGCATCAAACTTGGCGACCTTGCTCAAGGACTTCAAAACATCGTTCCAGAAATCAATGATTTGTAATTTTGAGAAGACTAATTTCTTTGGATCTCAAAAGAAACGATATGAAAATAACACATCTGGATTTTCAAACTATCCAAGCACCGGAACCATTCTTGCCGTTGCAGTACCTGCAATAGCATGGAGCATAATGCCCCTATTGTAAACAATAGATACTTACTTGCCTTCGAAACTAGGAACTCTTCGCTCAACATATGCTGCGATTCCTTCCTTAGCGTCACTACTACCGAATAGAGCAGCCTGAAGTTCACGCTCAAGTGCCAAGTGGTACTCGAATGGAATCTCAGGTCCGGTCTGGCATGAACGCTTGATGTTTCCAACAGCCTTGGTAGCCTTGTTTGGTAGAGTGAATTGGGTAGCCCAATCTAGAATGTCTCGGCGGAATTCATCTGCATCTCCTTCCCAAATGTGGTTGAGTAGATTACAATCCTTTGCGTCTTCGAAAGACATTAATTCTCCAGTGACCATCATCTCTAGAGCCTTAGCCTTACCAATCAGACGGGTTAGGCGAGCGGTTCCACCGGTTCCTGCAAGTACACCAAGATTAATCTCAGGCAGTCCAAGTTTCCCTGCGTTCTTTCGTGCGATACGAATATCTGCTGCCATTGCTATTTCCAAACCGCCACCTACAGCGTGTCCGTTAATTGCACAAATAACCAACTTGGTTGTCTGCTCGAAGCGAGATAGTGTCTCGTTTGCATGAAGACAGAAATTGTACTTGAACCCAGGAGTGACGCTGTTCAACATCTGGATAGATGCACCCGCTGAGAAGAATTTAGAGCCTTTTCCTGTGATTACAATTACTGTAACATCATCATCAAATCGTGCCTTGACAATTGCAGTATCAATATCACACATCATTCCATGAGTGTAAGTGTTTGGACCCATAGCATCTCCTTCAAGAGGAGATCCTGCAGAGTCAGATGCAAGTTCAATAACTGCGATACCGTTGTCCGTGGTACCATAGTTGACTAGACGGTTTGGCATTGGTTCAAGTTCGAGTCCGTATAGGTCGCTCATGCTTTCTGCCAATAGGGTCGGCTTAATGAGTCAATCGCTGGTCTCATCAAATGAGTTATTACCGCCTGAGCGCCTTACCTTATTCCATCGTTCGCCTATATTTTTAGCAGATTCAGATTGCTCCCAAAGGTCTCTTTTCTTCGCCTTACGGAATGGTAAACGACGGACCCCTCTGCCCATTGCCTTGGGATCTCTTTTCAACATGAATGGACTAACCATGTAATACAGCATTGTCTTGTACCATTTAGGACGGAATAATTTTCCTATCCAAATTAATCCATCACCATTTTTGGATTGGTTTCTCACCCAAGATTTGCACATGACTTTGAAAGTGCGATTACCCACTCGATTCATCAGGAATCGGTTAGCCACGGAAGTTCGAACATATGGCATAAGTTGCTTTCTTACTTCGCTCTCATAATCACATTTACCAAGAATATCTTGTGCAGCCAAATGACCTGACCACACAGCCATACGCATTCCGAATCCCCACATGAAATCTTGTAAACCACCCGATTCACCAACATAGTAACGTCCATCTTGAAAGTAATTCTTATTGATTGTGAAATCACCTTTACCGCCTACCCGCTTAATTGGCTCCATGTCAATATCGGGATATTTGTCTTGGTACCAAGCTATTGTCTCGTTAAGGAATCTCTCACTACCTTTCTGTTTGCGCCAAAGACAAGTACAGATTAGTCCAACCCCATCTATGATAATCATGTACGAGTAAGACCCTGGTGCTAATTTGTCGTTAAGTTGAAACGCAATATGATTTGGGTGAGATGTTTTGAATATCTCGCCATATGCAACTGCACTAGTACCTTTAGGACCGCATGCAATAATTTGACAATCCTCTTCTTTAACTCGGCTTTTGTAATGCAGATTTGCACCTGCTGCAATAGCCATACGTTTGAACCCTTGATCGATTGTATGCTCCGAGGTTCCCCTTTCAACAATTCTATACGCTATGTTCGAAGTGCGGGTCTTAGTGACCTCATCATCTGGATGAATCAAATCTACTACGCTGAACTCAGTCGCTTTGAATTGACTTGGATCATATCCCCATGAACGCATTTGGTCAAAGAAATCTTCATCCATCGACCAGTTTTCTAATGCTTGAAAATCACCATCAAAGCGTTTACCTGAGTCTTCTCGTATATCGTGAACATGAACTTCAATACCTGCTTTTGCAAGTGTAGTGGCTGCTGCAAGACCAGAGAGACCTGCGCCCATAATATGGATTGGTCCAGCCTCCGCCATGACATACTCATGGCCGAGGATGGTTTCAAGGATGCGGCTGGCTTCGCAGATTACATGCAGGAGCGTATATTCATACAAGAAGCCCCTGAATCCCTCAATGTAGAGGAGTTGCGTAGTAATCTCGATACAGAGGGTTGTGGCGCCATTGTTTCATTTGTAGGAATCACCAGAGGGATTGATGCTGGCGAAGAAGTACTTCGGCTGGAGTTTGATGCTTGGCAAGAAAAACTTTCTGAAACTCTCCATTCCCTGGCCGAAGGAGCAATTGGAAAATACAAACTGCACTCGGTTGCTATGGCCCACCGTACTGGCTCAGTTGGACCTGGCGAGAACATTGTGGCGATACACGTGGCTAGCCCTCATCGTAAAGAAGCGTTCGAAGGATGCTCTTGGCTCATCGATGAACTGAAACGGCAAGCCCCCCTGTGGAAAAAAGAAGTCAAGCCAAGTGGCGCATCATGGAAAGCTGGACTGGGGTGAAAAAGATGGAAAAGAGTATCCAAGGA
>Ga0308019_10002544_pt1 | contig 10367 bp, 9 predicted proteins | sample Neamet284_FD_203135 | JGI IMG/M metagenome (GOLD analysis project Ga0308019, IMG submission 203135) | Marine microbial communities from water near the shore, Antarctic Ocean - #284 | ecosystem: Environmental > Aquatic > Marine > Unclassified | place: Southern Ocean | collected 2014-10-01
CTCGCCTCATTGGGATTCCAACTGCCTCAATTCCAGCTCTAGCTACGTTTGCAACATAGGCTGAGGTATATACAGTAAGAACAATTAATCCTGCTTCAAAGGGATTAAGTCTGAGGCCAATAATTGGCGCAAAATTAAAAAATAATACTAGTTGAATAATTAATGGAACTGAGCGAAAAATATCTAGTATTGTTCCAAGCGTAAATGCTACTAATCTTGATACACTGAGAGCTAAACCTAAAAATATTCCAAGAATAGATCCAATACTGATTGCCCAAAAAGAGATCCATAGAGTCCTTAAAGATGCCTCGCCAAGGTACCATAAATCATTGAGACTGAATCCAGAAAAATAAGTTGATGCTGTTTCCATAATCAGTCTATTAGTATTTAAAAAGGCGATTTGCCATTAATCTTGATGCGCCAAGAATAATTTTCACTATGATGTAGTAAATTACTGCAGTAACAGCAAAGTATTCAAAAATTCGATATGTTTTAGATGCAAAAAATTGTGTTTCACCTGAAAGCTCGCGAAATCCAACCAACATTCCTAGTGAGGACATTAAGACAGCCCATACCATTTGATTGGTCATAGGGTGGTAAACAATTCGCAGAACTTGAGGAATGATAATTCTAGTGTAAGTTTGGAAACTGTTCATTCCTAAACTGAGAGAGGCTTTTATTTGAGTATCTGGAATAGCATTAAATCCACCTCGAAAATTTTCAGCTAAATAACCTGCATTGTTAAATGTCAAGCCCATCAACACTATAAGGAATGGACTAAAGTGAATTCCAAATGCGCCGAGTCCAAATCCAAAGAAAAATAATTGTAATAGTGCTGGAGTATTTCGAGCTAACTCAATCCAAGAAACAGCAAACCATTTTAATGGTCCTGTCATGTTAATTCTGATAAGAGAGAGTGCTAGTCCAAATAATATGCCCAAAATCATTGAAAGAATTGCAACTTCCAAAGTTAATATTGCTGATTCTAATAAATCAGGAAGGGTCTTGAAGACTGGTCTCCAGTGGAAATTATAATCCATAAATGACTTTAAAAAAAATGGCCGGCAAGCCGGCCATATTAAAATTAACTATTAGTAGTAAACACCAGGAATACGTAATTCAGGCGCTTCACCACCAACATACTTACCCCAAAGCTCTTGATAACGGCCAGAACGAACTTGCTGCGTTACAAAAAGGTTAAGGTAGTTGAGCCAAGTAACATCCATACGCGGACCAACTACAGAAGTATAGTCAGTGCCCCATGGCATACGAGGACCAGCAATAACTGTATCAAATTTCTGAGTTATTGGTAATACTGTTGTATTGGTAGTAATACCAGCATGAGCTTTTCCTTGAGCGACAGCTAAGAATACTTCATTCTCAGATTGATAGCCTTGATAATTATCTTCAATTCCAAGTTCTTCAGCTATCTTTAACCATTCCTGTTCAGGGACAGTTCCAATAGCAGCAGCAACTTTCTTGTCATACATATCTTCGACAGTAACAATGCCACTATCAGCTCCAACAATAGCTTGAGCATAATAAATAGCATAAGGGATTGTGAAGCCAACTGTCTTAGCACGAGATAAAGTATCAGAAGTACCTCCAAATACAACATCACCACGATTAGTAACAATTAATGGTAGACGTTCAGCCCAAGTAATTGCAATAATCTCATGATCAACTTCTAATGCAGCTGCAAGGTCTTTACAGTAATCAACATCAAAACCCGCAGGCTCGTTGTTTGCATCACGGTAGCCAATTGGTGGAAAGTCTAGAACTACTCCACATCTTAGAACTCCAGCATCAATAACATCATCTAGTTTATCTGCAGAAGCTGTAGTCGCGCCTGTAAGCAGCAAAGCTGCGGTAGTAAGCGATACTAATGTTTTAGAAAACATTTTCATTTTTTTCTCCTATTAATTTTAAATATAACATTTATTTGCTCACCTGAGCAGTCCAATGCTGGGAATATCTTATCACTTTTAATTAAAAAATGTAAGTTCAATTTTTTCTATATATATATTTTTTTTTATTAAAACTTCTAAATTAATTACAAAGTATCGATTAAAGTGAAATATAGTATATTATTTTCAAAATAAATAATTAATAAGGAGAATCTAAAATGAGATTTGAAGGAATTTATACACCGATTATTACCCCTTTTGCGAATAATGGTGAGATTGACTGGGATGTTTACGCAAAAGTAATAGATTGGCAAATTGAAAATGGTGTTGCTGGAGTTATAGTTGGTGGTTCAACTGGTGAGTTTTATGCGCTTTCTAAAGAGGAGCGTATTCAGCAATTTAAATTTGCAGCAGAGCGAATTAATAATCGAGTCGAATTTATGGCTGGAGTGAATGATATTCGAGTTGATGAGTGCCTCGATATTTCTAGGGCGGCAGTTGATGCAGGCGCTAAATCACTTTTAGTAGCTGCTCCACCATATTCTTTACCTTCAGAAGAAGAGTTAGCACATCATGTTATTGCAATAGCTAAAGCTACAGAATTACCAATTATGCTTTATAACTATCCTGGAAGAACTGGTGTTGAGATGGGTGAAGTTTTTCTCTCCATAGTTGCAAAAAATCCTCTGGTTGCTGCAATAAAAGAGTCAAGTGGTGACTATTCTAGGCTTCCGTTATTATCGAATAACTATCCTTCAATTGAGTTAGCTGTTGGTGGCGAAGAGCAAGTTCTTGAGTTTGCTGCTTGGGGGGCAAAATCTTGGGTATGCGCTACAGCTAATTTTTTCCCATCAGAGTGTGTCCAATTAATGGATATACTTGGAAAACAATCTGATTTTGAGAAAGGAAGGGCTCTTATGAGTGCTTTTATGCCTCTTATGCAAGCTTTGGAGCAAGGCGGCAAATTCCTGCAATGCGTTAAACTTGGATGTGAACAGCAAGGTCGTCCAGGTGGAAAGGTTCGATTACCTTTGCTTCCAATTGAAGACACCCTTAAGAAAGAGATGATTAGTGTAATAGATAATACTCGTGCTTCGCTTCACTCAATTCTAAATTAATAGGAGTAAAAAATGTCAATCCTTCTTAGTAAAAATGAATATATAGATATTGCTGCTAAAATACAGTTTCCAACTGATCCTTTTATAAATGGCAAGTTTCAAAAATCAAAAGCTGGAAGGGTTATGGAGTCAATTAATCCTGCAACTGGATCTGTTATTACTAACATTTCAGCTTGTGATGATTCTGATGTTAATTATGCTGTTGAAGTTTCACGAGATGCCTTTAATTCTGGTGAGTGGGCTAACAAGCACCCAAGCGAACGTAAATCAGTTTTATTGAAGTTAGCCCAACTTATTGAGGAGAATAAAACAGAGCTTGCAGTGCTTGAAAGTTTGGAAAGTGGAAAGCCTATTAGTGAGTGTGAACTTACTGATCTTCCTGAGACAATAGTCACTATCCAGTGGCATGCGGAGGCTATAGATAAGATGTATGATCAAATCTCCCCAGCAAATGCTGATTCTGTTGGCCTGATAACACGGGAGCCACTAGGTGTTGTTGGTTGTGTGCTGCCTTGGAACTTCCCTCTAATGATGTTGGCTTGGAAAATTGCCCCAGCATTGGCTGGGGGTAATAGCGTTATTGTTAAGCCAGCAGAGCAAACATCAATGACTGCACTTAGGGTTGCTGAGTTGGCAACTGAAGCTGGAATTCCCCCAGGAGTTCTCAATGTTCTTCCTGGAGAGGGGCCAGATGTTGGTGAACCAATGGGCAGGCATTTAGATATTGACGCAATTTCTTTTACAGGATCAACTGAAGTAGGGCGATTATTTTTAGAATTTTCAGGACAAAGTAATTTAAAGAAAATTATTCTTGAGTGTGGTGGTAAAAATCCTGCTGTGGTTCTTTCTGATGCTAATAATCTTGATGGTGTTGCTGAGCATGTTGTGTTTGCTGCGCTTTGGAATATGGGGCAGAATTGTACTGCTAATTCTCGCCTGATAGTTCATAAAAGCTTGAAAGATTCATTGCTTAAAAAAGTCAGAGAGAAAATGAAAGATTGGCATACGGGTAATCCTTTAGATCCAGCCAATCAGTTGGGTGCAATAATCTCTCAAGAGCAATATGATAAGATTTTGGGTTACATTGAAGTAGCTAAAAGTGAGGGAGCTGAATTAATCGAAGGTGGTAATGTAATTAATTTAGGAGAAGGCTTGTTTATTGAACCTACTCTTTTTACTGGCGTTACTGCAGAAATGATAATTGCTAAAGAAGAGGTTTTTGGCCCTGTATTTGTAATGATGACTGTCGATAGCGATGAAGAAGCTATCAAGCTTGCAAACGATACATGTTACGGACTTCAAGCTTCTTTGTTTACTTCAAGTGTGACTAAGGCCCATAAGTATGGTAGAGCTCTTCAAGCGGGGACTGTTTCTGTTAATTGTTATGGAGAAGGGGATATATCAACTCCTTTTGGCGGCTATAAATTATCTGGATTTGGTGGTCGTGATAACTCCCTAATGGCGCATGATCAATATACTGAAACTAAAACTTTGTGGATTGATATAAGTGAAAATATTGAATGAAAAGTAGTAAGTTAATTCATATAGTATCCTGCCATGCTGAAGGCGAAGTAGGTAATGTCATTGTTGGAGGAGTAGCCCCACCTAAAGGAGATAGTCTTTGGGAAAAAGCTCGATGGATTGATCAAGACCAAAAATTAAGAGAGTTTGTTTTAAATGAACCAAGAGGGGGTGTATTCAAGCATGTAAATCTTTTAGTCCCAGCAAAAGATCCAAAGGCTCAACAAGGTTTTATTATTATGGAGCCTGAGCATACACCTCCAATGTCTGGATCAAATTCCATTTGTGTTTCAACTGTTTTGCTTGATACAGGAATGATTGAGATGAAAGAGCCAATAACGGAATTTGTTCTTGAAGCACCTGGAGGTTTAGTTCCTGTTAAGGCATATTGCGAAGATGGTAAAGCTAAAAGTATTGAGATTAATAATGTAGCTTCTTTTGCAGATCAGCTAAATATTAATATTGAAGTAGAAGGACTCGGCACTCTAAGAGCAGATACTGCTTATGGAGGGGATAGTTTTGTATTTATTAATGCCAAAGATCTTGGTTTTGAAATTAAACCTGATGAAGCCAAGGATATAGCTGAAATCGGTTCTAAAATAACAGCAGCTGCAAATCAGCAGTTAAATTTTACGCATCCAACTAATGCTGATTGGAGTCATATTTCATTTTGCCAAATTACACTTCCTTTATTTGAAGAAGAGGGTGCTAAGGTAAGCCGAAATACTGTTGTTATAGATCCTGGAAAATTAGATCGATCCCCCTGTGGGACGGGTTGTTCTGCTCGAATGGCGCTTCTTCATGCAAAAGGAGAGTTGAAAAAAGGTGATCGCATGATTGGTCGTTCAATTATTGATTCTCGCTTTGATTGCAGTATAGTTGAGGAGACTATGGTGGGCAAAAAGAAGGCTATAATTCCTTCAATTCGGGGAAGAGCTTGGATTACAGGTATTCATCAATTAATGCTTGATCCTGAGGATCCTTGGCCAGAAGGATATCGTCTTTCAGATACATGGCCAATCAAAAAATGAATTTACTTTTATTAAGAGTCTTTAGATAATGCGTTGGAAAAAAACTATAACTATGGTAGAAGCTCATGCAGAAGGCGAGGTTGGGCGAATTGTTACTAGTGGTGTCAGTGATATTCCTGGCAATACTATGCTGGAAAAAATGAACTATATAAACCAAGTTGACGATAGTTTACGTCGTTTTTTAGTGTTTGAACCTCGTGGCTATGCTCAGATGTCAACAAATCTAATTTTTGATTCTACTAACAAAGAGGCTGATATAGGTTTTTTGATCTTACAAGGCGATAAGGCTCATGCGATGTCTGGCTCAAATAGTATTTGTTTAGTAACAGTCTTGCTTGAAACTGGTCGAATAGAGATGAAGGAGCCTGAAACGATAGTTACATTAGATACTCCAGCAGGGCTTGTTCGTGCAACCGCAACGTGTAAAAATGGAAAGTGTGAACGAGTATCATTAGACATGACACCATCATATGCAGACCAACTTGATGTAATTATTGATGTAGAGGGGCTAGGAGCAGTAAGTGTTGATATTGCTTTTGGCGGTATTTTTTATGCCTTAATTGACCCTGCCCAGTTTGATTTGAAAATTTTGCCAGAAAATGCCCGTCAATTAGTTGATATAGGTACCAGGATTCATAGGGCCGTCAATAGCCAGATGGATATAAAGCATCCTGAACTTGAAGACTTAAAGGGTATCTCTTATACAATGTTTGTTGGGCATGACGATGATGGTGTAATGAAGGGTGCAACAATTCTTCCACCAGGTCGAATTGATCGCTCTCCTTGCGGCACTGGAAATTCTGCTCGTCTTGCTGTAATGGAGGCTCGAGGTCAAGTTAAAGTTGGCCAGAGCCTTAAAGCAAGATCAATCATCGATAGTGAGTTCCAAGTTGAGATAGTTGCCAAGAAGATGATTTCTGGAAAGAGCGGTATCCTTCCTAGAGTCTCTGGTCGAGCATGGATTCATGGAGTTCATCAAATTGGAGTTGACCCTACTGATCCATACCCATTAGGTTATAAAGTTTCAGATTGCTGGGGAGATGCTTTTGACTTGCTTAGCTAGTAAAAAATAATGTCAAAATCACAAATACCTTCTGGCGCTTCAGTGGCCATAATAGGCGCAGGAATTGTAGGTATAGCGAGCGCATGCGCTCTTAATCGTAAAGGTTACCAGGTTGATGTATTTGATCCTTTTTATCCAGGAGAGGGTGGCTCATCAAAAGCAAATGCAGGGCACATCGGAGCTTCTGATATTTTCCCCTTAAGTACGCCTGGAATTCACTTGAAGGCGTTAAAAATGCTGATGGATTCTGATGCACCTTTAAAAGTTCCACTTAAAGATTTTTGGCAACAAATTCCATGGTTTTGGCGATTTTTACTTACTTCGAATGGGAGGCGCTTTAATGCTGCAACAGATGCATTAAGTTACCTTGGCAATAATTCTATTAATGACACTAAAGAATTAATAGAATATTCTAGTATAGCTGAAGGTCTTGAACAAAATGGTTGTGCATTCATCTATGATACTGAAAAGAGTTTTAATAAAAGCGCAAAAAACTGGGCTGAGAGGGTTTCTCGAGGTTTTGATAGTGAAGTGTTAAATTCCAAGAAAATAGCTAAAATTACCCCAACTATTAATGATAAGTTTAAGTATGGCTTCTTATCTCATCAGTGGGCCAAAGTAAGTGAGCCTATTGATATAGTTAAGGGGCTTGCTAATGCAGCAAAAATGAATGGTGTTATTTTCTATCAAAACCCAGTTAATAGCGTCAGTAAAAAATTAAATTCTATAGTAATTGACTCTGACAAAGGACGTAGCCAATATGATGCAGTAGTTATAGCTGCAGGAATTAATTCTGTTTCGTTAGCAACCTCTATAGGTGATTTTTTGCCCATGGCAGCAGAGCGAGGATATAACTTAACTATTCCTTCACCAAGTATTGATATTGACATACCAATCGTATTTGCAGACCGAGGAATTGTTGCAACAAGTTTGACAAGTGGGCTTCGAATTGGTGGTTGGGCTGAGTATGCTGATGTTAGTCGGCCAGCAAATCCGAATTATTTCAAATCTATTGCTCGAATTAGTCAGGAGCTATTTCCAGGGTTAAATGTAGACAATGCAAACTTATGGATGGGAAGCCGACCTTCAACGCCAGACTCAGTACCGGTGATCTCTAAATCCCTAAAAATGGATAGGATTTTTTATAATTGTGGGCACGGTCATTATGGGTTAACTCATGCAGCAACTTCAGCTAAATTGCTATGTAACTTGCTAGCAGGAGACCAAAATTTATCTGAGATCAAAGCATTTTCAATTGATCGATTTTTATAGTATTTTTAATTGACGTAAAAATTACTTTTATTTATATTATTTCTGTAGATATGTTTTTAACTAAAATACCTATCTTGTTTAAAACTTAAATTTTTAGTAAATGAAAAAAATATTTGAATTGACCCATCCAAAAATTAAACCAGCTAGGCTTATTGAGATAGTTCGGCGTGATGTTAAAAAATATTTAAAAAGAGAGAATAGAAAATTACTCCCTGATGATTTTGATTGCTGGGTCTTTGATTGTAAGTTTGGTTCTTCAGAAGATAAGGCTGAGGTTATTTTATCTTCAGAAATAAGCAAGTGTATTAGCGAGGCAGAGGCTGAAAAAATGAAGTCATTTTATTTAGAAATTCTCGCTAAACCAGGCCACAAAAAAAATTTTGCTAAACTTAAAGCTATAGAAGAAGAATAAAAAATATTTCTCTATTGATGATAGTTTGGAGATTCCTTAGTAATTGAAACATCATGAACATGCGACTCTTTCATGCCTGCAGCTGTTACCTGAACGAATTGCACCTTTGTTCTCATAGCTAGAAGATTTTTACAGCCCGTATAGCCCATAGATGATCTTATTCCACCAACCATTTGATGAATAATAGGCCTTATAGATCCTTTGAAAGGAACTCTACCTTCTATTCCTTCTGGCACAAGCTTTTCAGCTGCAAGTTCTGCTTGAAAGTATCGGTCTGATGATCCATGCGCTTGGCCCATAGCTCCAATTGAACCCATTCCTCTGTATGCCTTATATGACCTTCCTTGAAATAATTCAACCTCTCCAGGTGACTCTTCAGTGCCTGCAAGCATAGAGCCCAGCATAATGCAATGAGCACCAGCTGCAAAAGCTTTAGCTGCATCTCCAGAGAAGCGGACACCTCCATCGGCAATTACTGTTACATTGGTTCCTTTAAGCGCATCAGCAATATCAGAAATTGCGCTAATTTGAGGTACTCCAACACCTGCAACAATTCTAGTTGTACATATACTTCCTGGTCCAATTCCAACCTTTACACTGTCAGCACCCGCCTTAACAAGATCTAATGCAGCTTCTGCAGTTGCAATATTTCCGGCAATAATTTCTAAATTAGGGAAGTCTTTTTTAGTTTTGATAACTCGATCGATGACGCCTTGAGAATGACCATGGGCTGTATCGATAACTATTACATCAACACCAGCCTTAACAAGTGCACTTATTCGATCTCCTGTTCCTTTTCCAACTCCTACTGCAGCAGCAACAATAAGTCTCTCTAAGTCATCCTTTGCAGCCTTTGGAAAGTCACTTGTTTTCTTAATATCACTAACAGTAATCATTCCACCTAATTTAAATTTTTCATCAGTAACTAAAACTCTTTCAATACGATGCTTTTGAAGAAGTTTACGAACAGTTTCCATTGATGTACCTTCAGCAACAGTAATTAATGATTTTTGAGGAGTCATTACATTTTCAACCGTTTCATCAAGGCGTGTTTCGAATAAAACATCACGACTTGTAACGAGGCCAACTAAGGTATTATTCGAGACAACTGGCAATGCAGAAATACCATGTTGAACTTGTAAATCAAACACATCTTTAATTGTTGCCAATGGATCTATACTAATTGGATCTCTAATGATTCCAGATTCGAAACGTTTTACTTTTCTTACCTCTTTAGCCTGAGATTCTATTGACATATTTTTATGAATAACTCCCATACCACCTTCTTGAGCAATCGCGATAGCAAGCTTGCCTTCAGTAACTGTATCCATAGCAGCAGAAATAATAGGGGTATTTAATGTGATTTTATTTGTAAGCTTTGATGTTAAATCAACCTCTTTTGGAAGTACTTCAGAGTGAGCGGGTACCAGCAAGATGTCATCAAAGGTAAGTGCTTTTTTTAATTCTTTCATTTAGTTCTCCTAATTTTTTTAGTACCGCTTTCTATTAAGAATGCCTGGAACAATAAAACCAATAATCATTCCAAAGAAAAGTACAATTGCACCAACTATGAACCAATTTCTAGAGCTAGTGTCTTTTTGAATTTGAGTATTATTGTCAGCTAATTGAAGTTCTGCTCTAAGTTGCAATTTTTCCTGAATATGCTTTTCATTTTCATGTTCTAACTTTAAAGCATCTTGATAAATTTGTTCAATATGCTCCTTTTCAGCTTGAGACTTTGAGCTTTGGATAGCTAAATCTGTATTTTCTTGCTTTAGGAGCAAAAGCTCATTCTCTAAAACTTCTTTTTCACTTGTAAGTTTGGAAATTAAAAGTTTATTGGCATTATAGGTTCTTGAAAGTTTTTTAAGTTCTTCTCTTGCTGGCGGATCACTTGATAAATAAAAAGATTTAATCCAACCAATAGTATCATCAAACTGAATTTGAGCCCACCCATCCTCAGTACTTTGTAATAAAGAAAGTTCAGTTCCAGATGGTAATAGGCGAATAATATTATTACCAAAGTTTTGATCAGTGCGAATA
>Ga0308019_10002546_pt1 | contig 10361 bp, 11 predicted proteins | sample Neamet284_FD_203135 | JGI IMG/M metagenome (GOLD analysis project Ga0308019, IMG submission 203135) | Marine microbial communities from water near the shore, Antarctic Ocean - #284 | ecosystem: Environmental > Aquatic > Marine > Unclassified | place: Southern Ocean | collected 2014-10-01
AAATAATTTTTGGGTTATTTGAATCATCAAAATATTCTGCAAATAAAGGTCGTTTTCCCCCATGAGCTTTTAGTAAGTTACTTGTTGTTGCTTGTAATGTTGGCGATAATTGTAATTTTCCAATATTTCCTGGTTCTGCTTTTGCTTGAAGTAAATAATGTGGAATACCATTAATTTTTTTCATTAAAATTCCTAATATCCCTCCTGGATTTTTTGCAATCATTGGTTGAGTCCAACCTTCTTTTCCCACTTCTCGGTCAAATGTATTTGAAACTTTGATACCAATAATTTCAAAAAATCCTTTTGAATCATGAGATATATTCCCCGATTTCATTTCTATATTCCATTTTTCTAATTTTCTAATATCAATTTCTTCAACAATCATGTCTGATTCTTCCCTTTTTCTATTAAACCATTCAATAACATAATCTAGTTTATTTATTTGATTATCATCCTGAATTGATTCTAACATGGTTTCAATTCTTGCTTTAGAATCTTCGTTTATACTGTAATTTTTTTTTTGTAAACACTTTACTATTTCATCAATTATCAATATGATCAATCCATATTTGATCAAATTATAAATTTTTAAGATTCTTTAATATACCATTTGACTAAATAATTAAAAATGAATAACATTCATCAAGAAAAAAATTCAAAGTTATTTTTTCTATTAGATAAAATCCAGAAACAAGGATATTCAAATTCTATCAGTGAATTTATAAATAAATACCCCGAAACTGGTTATCGATTTGATAAAAAACAAGGAAGTATCTTTCTTAGATCAATTAATGGGAGTAATCGTAAATGCCTTGTAATAAATAGTGATTTGGGTAATATACCTGAATTCCTTTCAACTATTTTTGAAAAAGTTATTTCTATAGACATTGAGGAAAAAATTTTAATACAAACTGAAAGATTCAAGCATAATAAAATTAATAATATTCAATTTGAAATATTTGAATCTAATAATATGTCAAATTTGGAAAAAGATTTTGATTTAATTATACTTAATGATATTAAAATTAAAAATTATAATTCAAAAAATAAAATACAGGAATATTTGAATAATATTACGCAATTTTTAAATGATAAAGGCTGTTTATGTGTAGCCATACAAAATAAAACTGGAATTAAAATAATTAACGAAGAAGTAAACAGTGATATGTATTTAGATAATTTTAATGGATACAGTTTATTATTAAATTCTCTTGGATTAAGTGTTGACTCCTATTGGACACTACCGTCACATAATCAGGCTAATCATTCTGGAAAAATTTCTGATGATGTTTCATTGAAATGGTTCTTCCATAATTTTGACAAAAAATTTTTTGTTGATAATAAATTTAAAATTGTAGGAAAATTTTTAAAAATATTAAATAAAAGAATGAGGAAATATTTACTCATAAAATTTTGTCCGTCATTTTTATTTTATTGTTATAAAGATCAATCTTGTAATACATTAGAATATAAAATACAACGGGATACTGGATATGATAATATTATTCAACATATTCGTCCTAGTAAAACATTATATTTTTTATTAAATAATGATGGTAATCCTGAAAAAGTAGTAACTTGCAATCATACAAAATATGATCTTACTGAAAAAATTTTTGAAATTAATAGAATTTTTCCTGGAATGAAAATTACGGATGAAAAAATAACTATTGAAAATTGGTTAGATGGAGTTCCTTTAGATAAATCTAATCACCATGATCTAAAATTAGTAATGAATTGGTTGAAAACTTTTCAAAATAAAACTAAGAATGAATTTTTAGATGTGACTGATATTGAACAAGAAATTGAACATATCAAAAATGAACTGGATTTAATCCCTGAAATGAATGAAATTCCTTATAAAAACTGGTTAGAAGATTATAAAAATGAATTTATGGGAAAAACTATCCAAAAAACTGCTGTTCATGGTGATTTTCAAGTTAGAAATATACTGATTGATCATCAAAATTTACAAGTAAATGTCATTGATTGGGATTGGAGATACGAAGAAAAAGGGAATCCTATTTATGATTTTATTTGGTTAGCCACAAATATTATGATGTTATCAAAAAATTTTAAAAAAGAATTTGAATATGGTGATTCTCAAAGTAATGAAATAAAAAAACTAATTACAATTATTGAGGATACGTTAGAAGAACATCTAAAAGTTAAATTAGATTTTATAAAATTACAAAAATTTATGATTTTAAGATTTTTAACAATTAGAATTAAACAAGGCGGTAATGGTCATTTATTATATATTGATATTTTAAAAATTCTTTCTAAACATACTAATTAATTAAAATTTACATCTGATTTATTTTTATTATAGTTTAATTTCCATTTATCTGAAATCCCTTTACTTATTTTAAAAATTTCTGGATTTTTATTATAAAGTTTCAAAATATCTTTGTAGCCAAAATCATTACCTAATTCACTAAAAATTTTTTTTGCTAATTTTAAATCCTCTGGATAATCTAATGTGAGCCTAATTTCTTTAGGAATTATATTTTTTGTTGGAATTGTTACAAATATTTTATTGCATACTCCTTTTTCAAAAAATAATTCTTTATACCCTGTTTCTGTATTGTTTGTTTTCTTCCTATTGCATATTTTTTCTAAGATAGACGTTTTAAATCCAGCTGGACATATACCATGAATAAAATGATCTGTGGGATCAAAATCTTTTTTATTTCTTGAGGCTATAACAAATTCATTTTTTGAATTTAGAAATTGTTTTATTACTAAATCCACTAATTTTACATCTGTATAAATTTTATCACCTTCTACATCAATTATTACATCTGTATCAAATTTCTTTGCAGCTTCTAACATTCTTTTCATTACGTCTTTTTCACTACCTCTATAGTACAAAATTTTTTCTTTTTTCAAAAAATCTACTAATGGATCATCTGTTTTTTTATTTGTAGTACAAATTATTATATTCCTGATATTTTTAGATTTTTTTAATCTATTTACAAGAATTTTTAATATTGGTTTATTATTAATTTTTTTTAATTGTTTTTTTGGTAAACGTGTACTATTTAATCTAGCCAGAATAAAAATATCAATTTTTTTACAATTTTTTGATTCCATTTTATATAATCTCTGAGATTTTTACAATTCTTTTTTCTTTATTTGATGTTCTTGCAGCTTCCATAACTTTTGCTTGATTGATTATGTCCTTTTCAAAATCAATTCTTTTTTCTTTATTTTGAATTTCTTTTGAAAAATTATTTATCATTAATTTAAAATGATTTGTAGGTTTTATTTTAATTTCAGTAAATTTTTTTGTATTAATTTTTAATGATGCTGACATATTTGGAGGAATATTGTATGCTCTGGATAAACTTAGCATTCCTTTTGAACCCCATATTTCATAGATTGATTGATAAAATAATCCATAACCTAAATTCATTTCAGAAATTTTTCCAGTTTTAAATGATAATGATATATTTGCAAATTCATCAACATTATATTTTTTATTTATATTTAATTTACAATAAACTGATTCTGGTTCTTCATTAAAGAGAATTCTACTTGCACAAATTGGATAACATCCTGCATCATTTAAAATTCCTCCACCTAATTTTTTTTGATAACGAATATTTTTTTTTGAGATATTAGGAAATCCGTATCTACTTTGAAATGAAAAAACTTCTCCAATAGTTTTTTTATTTAATACATCTGAAACTTTTTTTATGGATGGATGAAATCTAAACATAAATCCTTCCATTATTCTAACATTGTATTTTTTTGATTTTGAAACTATTTTTTTTGCTGATTTGAAAGAACCAGTTAAAGATTTTTCACATAGTATGTGTTTTCCTGCTTTTGCTGCAAGAATAGACCATTTTTCGTGTAATCCGATTGGAACTGAGATATAAACAGCATCAACCTCATTGTCTTTCAATACATCCTCATATGTTCCATATTTTTTACATCCAAACTGTCTTGCAAATTGTTTTGCTTTTGAATTTGTTCTACTTCCTATGAATTCAAGTTCAGCATATTCTGATTCTAAAATAGCTGGAATTGTTGATGAATTTGCAATTTGAGAACATCCAATTATCCCAAATTTTATTTTTTTTTGCATTATTGTAAAATTACCAACTGGTCCATCCGCCATCTACTACAATTGTAGATCCAGTCATATATGATGAACCTGATGAACACAGAAACTCAACTAATTCATTTAATTCATTTTTTTCCATCATTCTTTTCATTGGTGTTAATTTAGAATATTTTTCAATAAAATTTTTGTCTTGATCAAATCTTGCTCCACCTGGCGCAATACAATTTACACGAATATTAGGTGCAAGATGTGTTGCTAAAAATTTTGTTAAATTGATTACTCCTGCTTTTGATATGCTATATGCAGGATGTTTATGAGAACCATCATAAATATCCGGCCTAGCAGAAACAATTCCCGTAGTTGCAGAAAAATTTACAATGGATCCTTTTTTATTATTTTTTGCAAATTCTCTACAAACTGAAAATAGCGCAGTTAAATTAATTTGTAAAAATTCATTAAATGATTCTAATGTGATATCAAAAATAGTTCCTCTTTTTTCTCCTTTTTTTACATGATCATTAAAAGCAAAACAATTTACAAGACAATCTGCTTTGTTATCGTTAAAAAATTTACTTACAAACTTCTCATCACTTAATTCATGTCCAAGTTTTATATCTAATTTAATTATTTCATTATTTTTTTCTAAGTGGGTAGATATTTCTTTACCTAGGAATCCTTCTGAGCCTGTAACGATTATTTTCATTATTTTTTATGTTTAATCTATCTCTTATTAAGAATATTTATCAAGATATTCTTTGACAAAATTTAAATATTTGAGACAATTTTGTTCTGGTTTCATTCCTTCTATACGTGCACCTTGAATAATTAAATCTCCAGAATATTCACTTTTTTTTAATATTTTAAAAAATTCTGTAAAATTTGTATTTCCTAAACCAAATGGAACTGTTGTTCCGTTAATTATTCTATCTTTTAAGTGAATATTTTTAATTTTACCTTTTAGAATTTTAAATTCTTCATTAATATCATATCCCAATGATGCACTATTACCTGTATCATAATTTGCATAAACTGTATTTTTTTCAAACATTTCTAATAAATTTAAAAATTCTTTTGGTGGTAGATCTGTCTCTAATGTAAGTATTAATCCTAACTTCTTTATTTCTGGAATTACTTTTTTTAAATTTGTAACTAATTCTTTTTTATCTTTTTCATTTTTTAACGATGAACTATCTACAAGAGGAATTTCTATAATTTTAGCACCAATTTTTTTACTGTTTATTGCTAATTTTTTTAATACTTCTAAATTCTTTTTAATATTTTTTTCTGATTCATTAAAGATTTTATTAATCATAAAATAATCTGCACAAATTGAATTAACTTTTATCTGAAATTTTGAAATATATTGGTTAATTTCACTAATTTGTTTGTTCATAATTGGATTTTTTTCAAAAGTATCAAAAATCCATTCAATTGAATTTAAATTAATTTTTTGACTTAATTCAAATTCTTCTACCCATGATTTTTCTGGAAATGCTTGGATGGTATTATTGATGGAATGCGATAACCTACCTTGCATAATTCCAATTTTTATTGACATGGTATCTCTATTTCTAAGATGTAATTATAATAAATGGTGTTTATTTAGATATTATGTTGACTTCCACTTTAATGCTTAAAAAAATTAAAATTATTCTTACTGACGTTGATGGGGTATTAACTGATGGTGGAATGTATTATTCTAGTGATGGTGATATTATGAAAAAATTTCATGCTCGAGATGGAATGGGAGTTTCAGTATTAAAAAGAAATGGAATTCCTACTGTCATAATTACAAAAGAAAAAAGTGAAATTGTGAAAAAATGGGCATCAAAAATGAATGTTGATAAATTATTTCAAGGGGTTAAAAAGAAGGAATTGATAATTCCAAAATTATGTCGTCTCTATAATTTAAAAGAAGAAAATATTGCGTATATTGGCGATGATGTGAACGATTTAGAAATTATGAAGAGAATTGGATTTTCAGTAACCCCTAAAGATGGAAATATTGAAGTCAAAAAAATTTCTAACTATGTGTCAAAAATTAATGGTGGAGAAGGGGTATTTAGAGAAATTTGCGATCTGTTAATCTCTACAAAATTTGGTAAAAAGAAGAGATTATACTAAATACATATTTATAAAAAATTAATTATAACAAATAACATGGTCTTCATAACTGCAGAAATAGGAATTAATCATAATGGGGATATTGAAATTGCTAAAAAATTAATTGATATGGCTAAGCAATGTGGGTGTGATGCAGTTAAATTTCAAAAAAGAACTATAGACAAAGTTTATTCTAAAGAAGCATTAGATGCCTTAAGAGATAGTCCATGGGGTAAAACCAATAGAGATCAAAAAATGGGGTTAGAATTTAATAAAAAAGAATTTGATCTAATTGATGCTTATTGTAAAGAACAAGAAATTAAGTGGTATTGTTCTGCATGGGACATAGATAGTCAGTTATTTTTAAGAGATTACAGTTTAGAATATAATAAAATTGCATCTGCAATGTTAACAAATATGGAATTTTTAAAAATTGTAGCTGATGAGGGAAAATATACTTTTATTTCAACTGGAATGAGCACAATAGAACAAGTTGAAAATGCAGTAAAAATTTTTAAAGATAAAAACTGTTCATTTGAATTACTTCATACCAATAGTACGTATCCTATGAAAATAGAAGAAGCAAATTTAAAATGTATTGAAACATTACAAACTAAATTTGACTGTAACGTGGGATATAGTGGTCATGAGAGTAGTTCATACTTAATTTGTGTTGCAGCAGTAATGTTAGGTGCAACATCTATTGAGAGGCACATTACATTAGATAGATCAATTTATGGTTCTGATCAATCTGCATCATTAGAAAAAGCAGGTTTGGAAAGACTAGTTAGAGACATCAGAAGATTAAATATAATTTTAGGTGATGGAATTAAGCGTATTTGGGATTCAGAAATTCCAGTAATGAAAAAACTTAGAAGTATAAATTAAAATTATTTCATTATAATTCTATTTAGCCTACTTTCATCTATGATCATCTCATTATCAAATGATAATACATGAACTATGTATTTTGCAACTTCTTTAGGATTTAAGAACGTTTTAAAATCTTGATCAGTTGAAATTTTTCCCATATCCGTTTGAGTAGAAGATGGAGATACAGAAATTACTCTGATATTTTTTTTCTTTAATTCTGCATTTAGTGCTCTAGATAATCCCAAAATTGAATGTTTTGTTGCACAATAGATAGATCCATTTTCAAATCCTGAATATGATGATGATGAACCGACCATAACTATTCGCCCCCATTTTTTCTTACTCATATTTTTTGAAAATTCTTTGGATAAGATAAATGGTAATTTTACATTCAAATTCATACATTTGTCATAATCATCAATTGTACTTTGTTGAATAGATTTTATTATGAAAATTCCAGCAGAATTTACAACTATATCTATTGGAAATTTTTTTTCTTTTATATTATTAAATAGATTTTGTATGTTCTCTTGAATCAAAAGATCAGTTGCTAAAAATTCAATTTTAATACTTTTATTAATTTTTTTAAGTTGATTTTTAAGTTTTAGAAGTTTAGCATTATTTGTTGATGTAAGAAACAGATTACACGAATGTTTAGCAAGTTCATTAGCAATTTCTTTTCCTATGCCTCCCGTAGCACCCGTAATTAAACAATTTTTATTTTTTAAAATATTAGTCATTAGTTATTCGTCGCCATTTTTTTTTCAACTAAATCACATATTAAATGTGAAACTATTCTATGCACTTCCTGAATTCGTGCTGTAGATTTTGATTTTATTATGATGTGATTATCAACTATTGATTTTATTTTACCACCATTGTTTCCTAACAGTCCAATTGTTTTAGCGCCATTTTTTTTAGATGTTTTTAATCCATTTATTACATTAAGAGAATTACCACTGGTTGAAATACCAATTACAACATCATCTTTTGAAACGATACTTTCACATTGTCTACTAAAAATCATATTAAATGAATAATCATTTCCTATGGATGTAATTATTGATGTATCCGTAGTCAATGCTATGGATGCTATACTTTTTCTTTCAAGGTTAAATCTACCTACAAATTCAGCAGATATGTGTTGTGCATCTGCAGCGCTTCCACCATTACCAAATAGCACAATTTTTTTCCCTTTCTTTAATGATTTTATTATAATATTGACACATTCTATAATATCTGATGATAAATAACTTGAATCTTTAATTAATTTGGAACTTTCTAAGAATACGCTTTGTATATAAGCAATATCATAATTTTTTTTACTCATGATCAATTAATTTTAAATAAATTATATAAGTTAAGAACAAAACTAGTGATGATAGATTCTTATGAATTAAATAGTATTTTTTTCAATGAACTTCATGTCTCAGATACGTTTAGGTGCATCAAAAACATTTTCAGTTGCTGATGGAGTCAGTATTAAATCAAGACGTAATCATGATGATTGGGGTCAATTTGATGAAGATTGGGGATTTAGAATTCATGACGTTCCCGAAGAATTTAGAACTCAATTAAAAAAAGAAAATTATGATTTAGCAAAAAAAGAAGAAAATGAAAAAAAAGTAGTCTTGGAATCTATGCCGTATAATGTTGTTATTGAACCCACTAATTCATGCAATTTACAATGTCCATTATGTTCTACAGGGATCGGAGCACAGACACGTAAAAAAGGAATATTGGAATTTGAAAATTTTAAAAAATTAATTGATGAATTAAAAGATACAGTTTTACAATTATCATTACAGAATTGGGGGGAAGCAACTTTAGTCAAAGATTTACCCAAGATGATAAAATATGCATCAGATAATGGAATTTTTACACGTTTATCTACAAATTTTTCAGTAAAATACAATGATGGATTTTTTAAAGAATTAATGACATCAGGTCTAGGAATATTGGTAATTGATCTTGATGGAACAGATCAAGTAACATATGAAAAATATAGAAAAAATGGAAATCTAGAGTTAGTTTTAGAAAATACAAAAAAAGCAGTAGAACTTAAAAAAGAGAATTCGTTAAAATTTCCAATAATTCAAGCTAGAATGCTAGTTATGAAACATAACGAGCATCAAATTGAAGAATTTAGAAAAATATCAAAAGAATTGAATGTTGATGAAATAGAATTAGGAAATATACAAGTTAATCCAAATACTGCAAAACATTGGCTTCCAAGTAATCAAGAATTTGTTTATGAAACATACCTAAAAGAAAGAAAAGTAACTCCATGTCATTGGCCATGGAGTGGATTAACAATTAATTGGGATGGAGGAGTTTCACCTTGTTGCGTCATAGATGATGAAAAATCAGATTTTGGAGATATTTTTAAGGAAGGAATAAAAAAATTATGGAATAATGAATATTATGTATCTGCACGTTCTGTATTTTCAACAGAAAAAAATAGTACTAAATTTACCATATGTGATATATGTAAAAACGATACACATAATCCAAATTTATTTAGAATTGGCAATACATTTAGCATTACAAGTAACAAAAATGTTCAAGTCCTAAATAAATAATTAAATTTTTTCTAATTTTTTAATATATTCATCTACTAAGGAATTTATAGTATTTGTAGTTTCATCTAAAAATATTTTTATTTTTTTATTTGTAATTATCGTGTCTTAAAAAATTTCCTCCACGGTACAAAAAATCTTCTTCTCTAAGATCATAATATCTAAGATCAAAATCAAAAAAAAATCTTCTAAAATTATCAAATATTTATCTAGATCAGTACCCTCAACTTTCATATCAAGTCCATTTGTAATTAGATTTGATAAATTTTCTATAGAATCTAATTTTTATACAGAAAGTAAAATTGTATATCTTAGATCAATCATAACTATTGAGAGTTTTTGAAAAAATAGCCTCTAAACTACTTGTTCCTAAAATTGAAATTACAAGGAGATGATTTTTCAAACAATTCTCGGATATTTGAAACTGGATGGTATAATCTAACATTAGGAATTTCTAAAATTTCTTTATAATATTTACAATTAATTATAATTTAATTATCTAATAGTTCTTTCTAAAAATTAAATCAATTATAATTTAAAATAGTGTTTCAAGTATTATAATTTCTTTAAAAATTCATTCGTTAAATCATTCAAAATTTTATCAAAATCATTGAGAAATGATAACATCTGTTCAGAAGTAATATCTTTATCAGAATAATTTCCCCCATAACGAAAACAATTTGCTTCCTCTAATGAATAATTAATAAAATCAAAATTAAAAGATTGATTTT
>Ga0308019_10002547_pt1 | contig 10361 bp, 12 predicted proteins | sample Neamet284_FD_203135 | JGI IMG/M metagenome (GOLD analysis project Ga0308019, IMG submission 203135) | Marine microbial communities from water near the shore, Antarctic Ocean - #284 | ecosystem: Environmental > Aquatic > Marine > Unclassified | place: Southern Ocean | collected 2014-10-01
AGTGTTTCATCAAATATACCACATTTATCAAAAATTAATTTATGCATTATTGATGTAGTCCCATTTCCATAATAATGATCCAAGAGAATAATATTTCTTTGAAAAGTATCAAGAGAATTATTATTTGGTTCTTCAAACGTATCAATAATCTTTCCATTTTTATCAATTAAATCATAATTTGAATAGAAAATACAATTTTCTGCATCCTTATCTAATTTTTGAATCTCGAAGACTAGTTTTTCTATAGCATCAATTTTCAGAATATCATCAGCGCTTAACCACTTGAACCAATCTCCAGTCATGTTTTTAATTCCCATATTGAGTGCAGATGCAGTTCCACCATTTTTTTTGTTAATAATTTTAATTTTGTTTTCAAATTTTTTTAAAAGTAATTCAGTGGAATCTGTAGAACCATCATTAATCACTAAGATTTCAATATCGGGATATGATTGATTTAAAGCAGATTCTATACACTTTTCAATATATTTTTCAGTGTTGTATACAGGAATTACGATGGATATTTTCATTATTCATCAAATTTTTTAGGAATTGTAAGACTATTGCCATTTGCTAAATGATCTAATTTAGACTCTAGTGATTCAATTTTTTCAATTTCCTTATCGCTAATTTTTTCATCATTTAGTGATTTTCTTCCCAACCTTAGTAATTCCAAATATAATGGTGCTAAACATTCCTTATGAATTCCGGGCATTAATTTGTAATTGTAGGGAAGAGATTCATGTATGATGTTTGATTCAGATTTGAATGCATGTGATTTTTTCATATGAACAAAACCGACTATTATTAGTAAAGGAATTCCAATGATTGATGAAATTATTACATAGGATGAAAAACTTGGAAATAAAATATCAAATGATGTAATATTATCAATTAGAAGATAATATGTGATTGTAAACATATTTCCCAAAGCTATTACAAATGAGAAATATTGTGAGAGTCCTGTACGAAAATAATACCATGCTCGAAATATAAGATTTTTTCTCATTTTATAATGTACCTCGTGGAGGATTACCAACATGACCACCGTCAATTAGATGTTGTAATTTTTTTTCTAAATCTAAAATTTTCTCTAGTTCTGTATCAGATAATTTTTGACCAGTTAATTTTTTCTTGTTTAATTTTAAAATTTCCAAATATGCTGGACCAAATACTTCTTTATTATATCCTGGCTGATACATAAAATTGTAAGGTGCTGCCTGTTGACCAATCGCAGCCTCTGCAGAAAAAGTTCCAATTCTTTTGAAATGTAGCCAACCTACAAGGGTGACTAATGGAATCCCTATTCCAATCACAGTTATCACATAGATTTCAAAAGTAGGAAAAATGTTAATAAATTCAGGAATTTTTTTTAGTGAAAGGAAATAGCTTGTAGTAAGCAGATTTATGATTCCAATAAAAAATGCCAGATAAGTGGCATACCCAATTCTAAAATAGAAAAAAGTTTTAAATGTATTTCTTTTAGTATTCAAAATTATCATTATTTTAAATAATGTCAAAGTATATTGATGTATTCTTTGGAAATTAGCAGAAAATTATAATAAATTTGATATTTGGCATAATTAATTGACCTAATTTTTTAAAATTTCAGGAATTTTTACTTTTCATAAATCAAAAATATTTGAATTATCTAAATTTGGATCAAATTGGCTTAGTTCAATTAAAAATTTTTCGTCATGAATTTTGTATTAAATATATCCCAATTTCTGTAATAAATTGAAACTTTTTATCATATTTTCAGACTTTGATAATTTATCAATAGTTGTGCAATATTCATAAAGAATTATTGATTTTAATCCTTCAATGGTTTTAGTGCCTCCATTTAAAACTCGATATTCTGATCCTTCAACATCAATTTTAATAAAATCGACTTTTGAAATATTATTTTGTTCAATAAAAATATCAATAGTCAAACACGATACAGAATAATCAGAAACATTATGATTAAACATTTTTCTAAACTAGATAATCTAAGATTCATTAATTTATCACCATGAATAGTTCTCCTTTTAAAAAAAATTATAGATGAGAGAGATAGATCATCCTGAATTACCATTTGACTGACAAGTACATTTGAACATGAATTTAATTCAAGATTATCTTTTAATTAATAAAAATTTACTTCGTCAGGTTCAAAAGCATAGATAAATCTATTTGGAACATGTTTTTTAGCAAAAGGCAAAGTCATCAATCAGGCATTAGCACCAACATCAAAAATTATTTCATGATCATCAATCAATTGGTTTAATTTTGTTACAATTCAATTTTGAATAATTCCATGTTTTACAATATAAAAATCTAATACTGAATGAGGAAATATTTTATACGATATATCATCAAGTCCTTTTAAAATATATGCATCATTATTTTTAGGAGGCTTTTTGAAAGATTTTCTTAAACAATTTAACATACTAAAAAATAATTTCTTAGGTGATAAATATTATGTAAAAAATTCAAATCTATTTAATATAACATAAAAGTTTGAAAATTAATGATTTTGATTGTCAATCATAGTATCAGAGGCGTAGTATCAAATGAGGAAACATTATGGTCAGTTTTAGAGAGAAATATTCCAGAATCTAAAGGAATTAGTGTTAATTCTCTCAAAACCCCAATAAAAGAAAAAATTGATGAGTTAAAACCAGAATTAATTTTACAAAATGCAAATTTAGGAAAAATTTCAGATTATAGAACAGTATCATTTTTACAAGATCCATTAATCGAAATGATAAAAAAATGTCAACCGATGTCAATGTTACTTCGTGCCAAATTAAGAGGTAGAGAAACATTTCAAGACAAATTAAAAAAACAAAAAGAATCACTGAAAAATTCCATTCGAGTTACAAATTCTAATTATATGGCAAATATGTATAATGAAATCAGTGATTTTAGAGTTATTCCATTAGGGGTTAATTCAGAATTGTTTCATCAAATGGATAAAACACAGATGAGGGTAAAATATGACATTCCTAAAGGTAAAACAGTCAAGATTTTTGTGGGCAGTCAACACCAAGTGAAAGGTTTTGAAAAAATTATTAAAATGATAAATGAAGATCCAACTGTTTTTTGGATTCTTGTTTTAAAAGATAATAAAATTCCTGATGGTCACAACTACAAATGTTATAGTAAAATATCTCAAAATATTCTTTCAGAATTATACAATTGTGCAGATGTATGCGTATCAAGGAGTATAACTGAAAGTTTTGGGTTATCTTTAGTTGAAGCAATGTTTTGTAATATTCCAGTAGACGTTCCAAAGATAGGAATTTTTTGGGATTGGGAACCAAATATGGAAAGACCAAGAGAGGAAGCATTTAAGAAAAAATTAGATTTAAAAAAATTTGTAGAAAATTGGAAAATTTTCTTAAAAGATACATCTACAGATTATAATAATTAAATTTTTTTAAAAAAATACCCTACTTTTGGTCTTTTGAATTCACTATCAGTATTTCTAGAAATTTCTTCAAATTCAATTAAATCATAAATATCATCAGAATAATTTCCAGTGAATTCTTTAAAGGCATCACTGTGATTGATATCATCAGAACCTAAGATTCCATCTTTTTTAAGATAATTCCATGCAGTAGAATATTCATACATCATCATTTCATAGGAGTGTTCAGAATCATGAATGAACATATCAATTTGAGTTAATTTTTTCAAAGTGGGTTCCAAATTTTCTTTTGAATCACCTATAATCAGAGTCCAATTTGCTTTTAATTTTTCAGTTACCAAATAACCAACACCACCATAATTCTTTACATTTTCTGAATCATTTAGATCAAATGAGTAGAGATGACCAATTTGATTTCTAGAGATAGCTAACAATATCATATAAGATGACCACCCCATGCTAGTTCCTGTTTCAACAATAATTTTTGGTTTGCATGTACGAACTAGACAATACCATGCTATAGGATACTTTGTAATCCCAATCTCTTTACTTACAAATTCAATAATTTCAGGAATTGAATGTTTTTGATTTAATAATTTATCTGAAAGTTTGCATGCATTAAACATTTTTTTTCTATATTCATTAATTTGAACTATTTTTTGAACTTCACCCTTATTTCTTGTTTGAATAAATTTTTTAATTGCATCAGGGTTTTTTAATACTCGTTTAATTTTATTAAATTTCATGAATCCATCTCTCCTTCTTGAATATGATAAACAAGACTATCAAATACGGTATAATGCTTTATGCCCATAGAAGATAATTTTTCATAAAATAAAATTTTATCACCTGGAGTAATATTTCCATTTTTCTCAGTTCTATTTCCTATTGGATATCCCCCACTTTTTACAAATAGATCTGTGTATATTGCACACGGCATAAATAATCCACCTTCTTTTATTTGAGATGTAGAAATTTCTTTTACATATTTTTGAAAAGATTCATCATTAAATTCAGAATATGTTTTACCAAAATTTTTACCTATTCCATATTTTCCTGATCTGAGTTTACCAGATTCTATCAATCTACAAGTTACAATTCTATCCTCACGTAAGTTTTTCAATAAATTATTTAGCCAATCTTTTGAAAAAGCCATATCAGAATTAATAAAAACTACAACATCAGAATTAGCATCAAATCCACCGAAATTCCATGCCCTATAAACTCGATTAAGATAATATTCTTCAGGATCTTTATTTCTAAATAATTTGTATTTAATATTATTTTCATCAAAGTGATTTAGTAATTTATCAGCAGGATCATTTGCAATAAAATAAAAATCAACATCGATATCAAATTTTGTATATTTTTTAAATGAATTTAATACAAAATCAGCATATCCTATAGATTTGTAAATTAAACAAATTACAGAAATATTCATAGTAGATGGTGGGAACCAGTCTCTTGAAAATGGTTTTAAAACAAGAGTTTTTTCATCCTTAATTCTCTCCAAACTCCAACCAGTTTGTCCCAAAGATTGATAGTTAGAATATTTTCTATTTACGCTCTCTTCAGTTCCAAATCCATAATGAATAATTTTGATATCTGTTCTACGATCCATTTTCAAACCAAGTGGGTACTGTCTTAGATGTAAGCCATCTTTAACATCAAATTTTAGCTTACCAGTATTTTTCCATAATTTTGGTTGCCAGTTTTTTAACCATAATTCATCAGTTCTGAAATTTTTTGTGTCTTTCCACAAATTGTGATATAAGAAGGAAAAAGAGTCAATATTGTGCTTATTTCCATAATGACATAATTTACGTATTCCACCTAATTCGCCTTCTCTATCAAAAATTTCATCAGGATCCAAAGATACAATCCAATCAGGATTTAGTGAAAGTGCTAATTCAAGTAATTTTTGTTTGTGGTATAGTTCTTTTTTAAATTCATCAGGCATTACAATAATATTTTTTGTGTATTTTTTTGCAATCTCTATGCTATTATCAGATGAACTATCATCGCAAAATACAATATCATCACAAAATTTTGATAAATGTTTCAGACATCTTTCTAAATTTCCAGTTTTTCCCTCATTGAAACATTTTACAAATCCAACTAGTTTAATTGGTTTTTGATCAAATGTTGATTTTAAAGATGAGGTCTTAATTTTTTTTAGATCTTTATAGATACCCAATCCTTTTTTTGCATATTTTTTTGCATATTTTTTAAAAATCAATAACAATCAAAACATAAATGAATTAATTTATCTTACTAATCAAAGCATATATTCATACAGATAATAATTTGACTATTGAAGGCAAAATATTTAATTGTTTTAGGAATTAGACCGGATATAATTAATTATCAACCGTTAGTAAATGAATTCAAACGTAAAAATATAGATTTTGTAGTTGTTCATACAGGTCAACATTATTCATATTTTTTTGATGGTTTATTCTTTAAGCAATTAAATTTCCCAAAACCAGATTATCATTTAAAAATTGGTTCAGGGACACAGTCTCATCAGCTAGGTCAATTAGTACAAAAATTTGAAAAAGTTTTATTAAAAGAAAAACCAGATCTTGTATTTTCATTCTCTGATGCAAATCCAGCTTTATCAGGAATTGTAGCCTCAAAAATGGGAATTAAAGTAGCACATCTTGAAGCAGGAATGAGAAGTTATGATTGGAGAATGCAAGAGGAAAAAAATAGAAGATTGTTAGATAGTATTTCAGATTATCTGTTTACTCCAACTTCATCTACAAAACAAAATCTAATTGATGAAGGTATTTCACGTCATAGAATATTTCAAGTTGGTAAACCAATTTTTGAAGTACTAGAAAATTTTAAAGTACAGATTGATAAAAATGAAATTTTAGATAAATTAAAAATATCTAAAGGGGAATATTTCCTTGTAACAGCACATAGACCAGAGAATGTAGGTGTTAAGCGACCACTAAAGAATATTTTAGATGCATTAGGTAAAATTTATAAAAAATATGAAAAAGTAATTATTTTTCCAATGCATCCAAGAACTAGAGCATCAATTAAAAAATTTGGTCTTAAAATTCCAAATGGTATTAAAATATCAGATCCTATAGGATTTTTAGAATTTTCAAAACTTGAAAAAAATGCTTTCTGTTGTGTTACAGATTCAGGAACCGTTCAGGAAGATGCATGTATTTTTAAAGTTCCCTGTGTCACTATGAGAATTAGTACAGAAAGATCAGAAACAATAGAGGTTGGTTCAAGTATTGCAGCAGGTGTAAATTCAGATCACATTATAGATGCAGTAGATAAGATGGTAAACAAAAAACCAAACTGGAAAAATCCATATGGTAAACCTGATTTTTCTAAAAAAATGGTTGAAGTTTTAAATAAATTAGATAAAGAAATCTGTTCTCCAAAAATTTGGTGGAATCATCCAAAAATTAGTTCAAGTAAATCAATTAGTCAATATAAAACAAAATGGAAAAACCAGCTAATACCTGATGAAATTTTTTAGGTAAAGTTAATTATTGAATGATTTTGGAAATAGTTGAATGATACAAGGTTTAGAATGCAATAAGGTAAAATCATTCATAGATGATAGAGGATTTCTCTCACAGGTTTTACCTGAAGGTGATGAATCTTTTGATATAAAGAGGATTTATTCAACTGGAAATTTTTCTAAAGGAACAATTAGAGGATTTCATAAACATTCAAGGGAAAAAAAGGCATTTTTTGTAACTTCAGGAGTAGCAAAATTTGTTGCAGTAGATGATAGAAAAGATAGTCCAACTTACAAAGAAATCAATACGTTTGTTTTATCACAACTAAACCCATCGGTTTTAGTTGTTCCAACTGGAATTTACACCGGATGGATGTCTTTGGAAGATAAAACAGTGATTATTGGAATTTCATCAGAAGTATTTGATAAAAATAATCCAGATGATGAAAGATTAGATCCATTTTCATACGGAGATGTTTGGGAGGTTAAAAATAGATGAAAATTTTACTTACAGGGGGGTCAGGATATCTAGGTTCCATTCTTACAAGGAAATTATTAGTAAACGGACATTATGTAAGAATACTAGATAATTTCCTATTTGGAAAAGATTCACTTAAAGACATTCAAAGTAATAAAAAATTAGAACTTGTAGAAGGAGATATTAGAGATTTATCAATTGTAGGAAAATCTCTAAAAGGGATTGATTCAGTTATCCATTTAGCATCTATTGTAGGAACTCAATCTGCAGAATTAGATCCAAAAGCATCAATGGAAGTTAATTTTATGGCTACAAGAAATATTGCAGAATTATGTAAAATATATAAAATTAAACAATTTATTTTTGCAAGTACATGTTCAGTTTACGGTGCTCAACCAGATCAATTAATTGCAGAAAATTCTGAAGTCAATCCATTAGATTCCTATGGGTTATCTAAATTTCAATCTGAACGTGCAATATTGCAAGCCTATGACTATCCTACAATTTTGAGATTAGGAACATTATTTGGTGCATCACACAGAATGCGATTTGATCTAGCGATTAATTTATTTATTGCACAAGCCATGAATAAGGAAAAATTAACAGTATTTGGCGGAGATCAATGGAGACCATTTTTACATGTAGATGATGCAGCAGAAGCATTTAGTTTTGCAGTAGAAAACAAAATGGAGGGAACATACAATGTAATTTGGAAAAATCTTACAATTAATCAAATGGCTAAAAATGTCAAAAAAATAATCCCTTCTGAAATAAATATATCAAAAAATATTGTAGATAAGAGAGATTATAGAGTAACAGGGAAAAAATTAGAGTATTTCGGTTACAAAGCAAAAAAAGATATTGCTTTTGCTACAAAAGAATTTAAATTAAAAATATTAGAAGATGTAAAAAACTACAAGCAAGATAAATACAGTAATTATAAATCATTTTTTAACTCAAAAACAATTCAACGTAAAGTTTACACACAAGGGCCAATTTTTAAGAAATAGATATGACGGTCTTTATTACGGGTGCAGCAGGGGCTTTAGGTTCAGAACTAAAAAAAAGATATGAAGATGCATTAACACCAACTCATAAAGAATTAGATATTGGAAATAAAGAACAAGTTCTAGATTATTTTAAAAAGCATTTAGATATTGATGTAATTATTCATGCAGGTGCACTTACAGGCATAAGACCATGTGAAGAGGATCAACCATTAGCATGGAATACAAATGTAGAAGGTACAAGGAATATTGTAGAAGCTGTCCTTGCGTCAAAACAAAAAATTCAATTTATCTATGTCAGTACTGCTTGTGTTTTTGATGGACATCATGAGATGTATAAAGAAAGTTCCATACCATATCCTGAGAATTATTATGCTTTAACAAAATTAGTAGGAGAAAGTGAAGTAAGGAAATTGCCAGAATTTTTGATTGCAAGAACCAATTTTGTAGCCAAAGAAAAATGGCCATATCCTAAAGCTTTTACCGATAGATATGGAACATATCTCTTTGCAGATGGTGTTGCACAAGGAATAGAAGAAGTGCAAAAAGAGAAAATTACTGGAATTGTACATGTTGTTGGGGATAAAAAAATCTCGGTTTATGAACTAGCAAAGATGACAACTCCAGATGTTCAACCTATGACTATAGATGATTATTCAGGTCCACCACTAACCATGGATATGAGTTTAGATACAGAAAGATGGAAAAAATATAAGATTTCTAAGCCTTAATTATTTAATAAATTCTCTATAAACAACAAAAATGATTTTTTGAAGGTTTTTTCATCATACTTTTTTATTGATTCTTGCAAAGGTTTTAGGAAATGATCAAATTTTCCAGATAGAGCCTGGTTTATTTTTTCTTGGGCATCTTGAATATTATCAAATTCATATCTAAGGTCTTCAAACGGAACAGTTTCTTTATGAGCTGTATTATCAGGAACAATAGGAATACATCCTGCTGCAATACTTTCAACAACAGAAATACCAAAAGTTTCTTTTGAGCAGTGAAAATAAATTTTTGATTTATTTATTTTTTTAACAAGATTTTTTCTTTCTAAATTTTTTAATAAATAAATTTTATTTTTGTTTTTAACAGTGTTTTCTAATTTTTCGTAATATAAAATATTAGATTTTGTATTCGTATTTCCAATAATTTCATAATCACAGTCTATATCTTTCATTACATCTATTCCAAAATCATAATTTTTTTCTTCAGAATATCGTCCAATTGTAACTACAGTATTTTCTTTTTTTCCAGGTTTGAATTCGTCTAAACTTACAGGCGGATATATCACTTTTGAATTTTTGTTGTTTTTTTCCTTAATACAATTTTGAATATATTTAGAATTGCTAATCAAAAATATTCTAGGATCGTGAATATTTTGAATAAAAAAATTTATCATTGAGTAATAAGATTTGTAATACAAACTCCACAATCCCTTGTATTTTGAGTTAGGATTATCTAATTCGCTTGAAAAATCGGAGTGGCAATAAATAATTATTTTTTGATCAAGGTTTTTTGGAATTCCTAAACCTCCGGATGATTGTATTAACAAATCTTCATCTTTAGCTTTAGAAATTAACTTAGATTCCATTGCACGTTGAAGTAATCCAAAAAAAGGAAGTGAAATAGGCAATGTTTGTTTTATTTTTATTTTATTTGAATTAATTTTTGGTTTTGAAAATGTGTATAGCGTAACATTATGTTCGGTTTGTTCTAATGCCTGAAGAATGCCATGTAATGTTTTTTCCGTACCCCCTCCACCACCTACGAATCCATGAATGATTCCAATATTCATAATATGGAAAATTAAAATGAGGTTTTAAGGGATTGGATTAAACAATTCTATTACATTGTTGCTTGTTCAGCAGCATGGAACATCTCACTCTTTGCACAACCAGCAGCGAGTTCGTCACCGGCTCCACGTCTCATGAGTCCTCTGTATAAGCCATCTTCAAGTTTTACACC
>Ga0308019_10002549_pt1 | contig 10360 bp, 17 predicted proteins | sample Neamet284_FD_203135 | JGI IMG/M metagenome (GOLD analysis project Ga0308019, IMG submission 203135) | Marine microbial communities from water near the shore, Antarctic Ocean - #284 | ecosystem: Environmental > Aquatic > Marine > Unclassified | place: Southern Ocean | collected 2014-10-01
TGGGCCTTGGCGCCCGGCCTAGGTGCTTCTGGTAATGACAACACTGCTGCTGATCCAGAAATTCTGGTTTGCGTTAAAAACATTGCTGAAGCAATGGGTAACGCTTCTATTATTGGAATTGATTGGACAGACGCTACTGTTGGTAATGTTGGATTGTTCGATGTTACAGTTACTTTTGATGAGGCAGTAGATGTTACATCTGCCGCTTGGACAAACTCTCAAGTGATTACTAATAAAGCATACATCTTACTTTCTCGTCTTGGTGTTACAGATATGGTAGAAGATAGTACAATTGCTGCTCAGTACTTCTCTGGTTCTGGAACTAACCAATTAGTGTTCCGTGGTAGAGTTACTACAAACGCTGCTGCTGGATTTATTGGTTTCAATGGTTCTGGTGTTGGTGATGACGCTTTTAGTACAGGAATTATCTTTGATGGTACGAGTGCTTTAGATGAAGAAGATGGTAATTCTGCCCTTGGTCTTCGTCAAGAGGCTGGAACTGCTGCTTCTCCTTCATTTGGAGATAGTATTATTCTAAATGCTACCGCTGGTGCAGTCGCAACAGTTAATGGTGCATTGTCTGGTGCAACAACTCTAGTTGTAGATACAGTTACAGGTACACTTGTTGTTGGACAGGTTATCACAGTTCAAGCAGATGTTGTTGGAGCTATTCCTGCTTCTATTGCAGATGCTGATGGTGGTACTGGACTTTCGTCAGATAATACACTTACCATTACTGCTGTTGCATCACAAACAAGTGTTACAGTTAGCGAACCAATTACTGTTGCAAACAATGTTATACTTCTTGCATCCACAAATGGTGGTGATGAAATCCTTGCAGACTCTCTGTCATTGGTAGTTGCTGGTCCTACATTTGCAACACGTTCTGACGTAACTTTGGTTGCAAGGTCTGGTGATGCATTGGGTGGAAACATCTTACTAGAATCAGGTACACCAGACTCTAATGATGGTGAAAGTCACATTATTCTAGATGGTACTGATGGTTCCTCTACTAATGCTGGTTCAACTCTGGACTTGGAAGACTTCTCTTCTGGTATTGCTTCATATTCACAAGCTGGTACAACAAGTGGAAGTGCATTTGTGTTGACAGGAATTACGGTTGCTGCTGCATAATAAACGATATAAAAAGCGTTATAAATAATTATACAAACTATGAAAATGTGAGGTGAAAATGACGATTACTAAAGAATCTATTGACGAACGAAAAGAAGTATTGTTAAATGATATTCAGACAATTAAATTAAGACTTGCTGAATATGAACAAAAGAAAATGGAAGACACCGCATTGGTAAATGCTCTAACTGGAGCTTTACAACAATGCGATGTTTTTCTTAAAGAATATGATGATGAGCCAGACTTGGTTTCTGACTCAAGTGATGTGGATGAATAACCACAGTAACATTCCCCAATAGTGGGGTTTAGATAAAGGAGAAGCCAAATGGCTGATAAGAAAATTACCGCTCTAACCGAGTTGGCCAGTGGAAGTCTTGCTTCCACAGACCTATTCCACGTAATTGATGATCCCGCAGGAACACCAATTAACAAGAAAATTACGACTGCTAGTATTTTCAATGCTATCCCAACATTCTTGGGTCTTAATAGTGTTGTGACATACGATGCCGATGGTGCAGTAGCTCTCACAGAAGCAATTTCTTTGCTTGACGGTGCAGATGCTGACGCATTAACATCACTAGCTAACTCAACTACAGTTGGTCAAATCAAAATGTTTGCAGTACTATCTATTACAAATACTGTAGACCTTGACCTTACTGCAACTCTTGGACAAGGTGTAACATTCACATTCCAAGGTGTTGGTGAGACATTGACCATTCTTTGGACAGGTGCTGCTTATGCTGTTATTTCGATTGCAGCTAACATCACTGTTACCAACTATACTGGTCTTACGACTATTGACGTTACTTAATGTCAATTATGGTGTGGGGGCCTTGTGCCCCCCACTATTTTATTAATGGAGAAAAAAATGGAAGTTCTTTCAGAAGTATTAAATGGTAAAGTTAAAGATACCGTAGATTCAATTAAGAAAGTTTTGACTAAAAAACCTGAGATGTTGGAAGAACAGATTAGAGATCAAGTTCCTACTGAGAAGGAAGAGAAAAATGAAAAAGTTTAAGCAGATGATTGCAGAGAATGGTCCAATCCCAGGCGGTGGACAACAAGCAACTTTTGGAAGATATGCCGTAGGTTATAATCCTGCTGTTGTAAGAAAGATTAATGCAATTATTGGTAGTTATGTGATTGAAGATCAAATGGACCCATACGCTGCTCTTACTAGGATTAGAGGATCGTTGTCAAATCTTGGTTTATCATTTCCTGCCATTAATGAAGATTCTATGGTAGAGAACAGTGGTAAAATGTCACTTCCCCTGACATCATATGGTGGAAGATTTGGAAAAGATGTTGATACTCCTCATGATGAATTCCTCAATGATGATGGAATTTCTCATAAAATTGAAGGTGGCCTTGCACTACATATTAGTTATGAAATGACAGAAACTAACCAATGTAGGTTGCGTGCTCACATCGAATAATGTATGAAAATATAACTTCTGACAATGTTATGATGTTTGCAATTAAACATTATGACAATCCTCAGTGTGAGGGAGAAAAAGAATTTCATGATGATATGAAGCGATTTAAATATGTAAAACGTCTTTTGAGAAAATATAAAGACCATAACATACTTAAAGAAAGGTTGCTTCTAAACCACATTATTGTTTTGAATAATTTGTTCGGCCCTGAGGCTTGCGTGACCCTTCTTCTCTTTAAGATACAAAGAGAGCATTGGGAAACACTCAAGTCTTTTTTATTATTCCTAAATATAATGAGAGAGAACGAATTGAGTGACGTAGAGGAAAACCAAGAAGTTTTAGATATTTTAAGGAAACTGTAATGGGAAGAGCGATAGACTTATTTGTAACTTACAGATTTATAAAGTTATTAGTCACACCATTTGACAAAACAGATGCCTATAAACTTGGTGTTATTGATGAAAAGGGTAATCGTATAATGCCTCCACCTAAAGGGGGAGTACGTCAAACCAAACCAGCTTCACTTAATACTTCTGAAGAAAAAAACTCATACACAATTCTTCACAAACTCGTATTCAATATCAAAAAAATATTTGAGAAGGTGCCTGGACTTAGAACTAAGTTGGGAACCTATGCTGCTGCTTTGTTTTTACTCAAGGATACATTTAAGGAATCAGTAGATGACCCAGATGTATTTGAGAAAGAATTTATGAAGTATCTCAAAGAGCAAGGTTATGAGATTGATGACAGCATCAATGAGGAGATTGTAGGATTTGGTGAAGTTTTACCCAAAGGTGAGTACGTTCTTATTAACGATATTCTAAATAAAGAAGAAGAAGAGTTAACTGCAAAAAAAGGTGATAAGGTTGCAGTCTTTAAGGATGAGCCACCTATCGACACAATTCTAGGTGTTGAGATTTTTCCTGTGGTACACCTTAAAACAAAAGAAGAGATATACGTAAGTTTGGAGGACATAAAATGAGAAAATGGACAGAAATTTCTCCCTTCACTGGAATGGAAGAAGATGCTCCAACAAATTCTGCTGGATCAGGAAGTGTTGCTGGTATAGGTGTGGGTCCAATGGGAGAGCCTGGCGTACATCCTAAAAAGAAAAAGAAAGATATGCAAGCTCTTATTGATGGTCGCACTAAAGCATATAGACAACATCGTGAGAAACTGAAGAGAGCCAGACTAAAAAGAGTAGAGGACAAAAAAAATAGAGGAAAGTTTGTAGAATCTATTGTATCTGATATGTCTGAAATGTCATACGGTATTGGTAGTGGCGGTTCAGTAAGACCACAAGCTGATATGGCAAATATTCAATCTAAAAAATCTCCATTACAAAAACTAAGAGATTTTGATAAGGGTCGCATCGGCAAACCTAAAATATTTACAGATAAAAATTCTGGTGAATACTATAGAATGAAAAAGCCTGGCACAATGACAGTCATGAATGTTCCAGAAAGAGAACTCAAAAAGTATCAAAAAATGGGTTATAAAGTTGTTGAGTAATTCTAATGAAAAAATTTAATGAACTTATATCTTCAGCAGAAAAACCAGAACATAGAGCCAAAAGGAAAGCTATAACTTTTGGATCACTCAAACGTGCAGAAGATAAAGAAGTTCAAGAGAGAAAAGGTAGAGAACATCAAAAGGAATTATCACGTATTGCTGAAGAAGGAAAACTTGCTAGAGCATTAGAAAAAGAAGAAAAAAGAGTAATTAGAGAAGAAACTAAACGTAAAAGAGATGACTTTATAACTGGTTCATTATCTAATGCATTTGGTACAAAAACTGAAGTGGATATGAATCCAGTTCGTGAAGAGGTTATTGATAAGTATCTTCCTCAATTAAAAGAACCAGAAAGAGAAGTTAGGACTACACCTTTCAAAACAGAACCAGCTCTTAATGCTGAACTTGAAGAATTTAAAAAGAAAATAAACGAACATCTACATACCGTAGGTTTTGCAAGTGGCGGCGGCGGTGGTATTGCCAAAATTATTGATGCTGAAGATGTTAATATTGATGGCCAAGCAGATGGATTTATTCTTAAATACAATGCTACAACAGGACAATATGTATCTTCAGAACCTTCAGTAACAAGTCTCAGACTATTGATGGACGGTACAGATGGTTCTTCTTCAAATATTGGAGATCATTTAGAACTTTCTGGTACTGATTCTTCTAGTACAGATGCTGGTGATGAGATAGTTTTAGAAGATGGTGTTAACGGACCAAGAGATTTTGACTACACAGTATTACAAGAACTTTCCTCAGCAATTGTACCAAATAGAAATGGTGTGTATGATTTAGGTTCCCCAACAAAACGATTTGGTAGTCTTTTCTTGTTAGCAGATACTATTGATTTAGATGGTGCAACAATTAAATCAGATGGTTCTGGTCAAATTACAATTTCAGCTGAAGGTGCTATTTTTCCTGTTGGTTCTAAAGATACCGCTGGTAAAGAACTTTTAGTTGCCACTGCTGAAACAAGTAGTACAGGGGTTTTAACTGGCCAGTCATCAAAAAGTGTTTCTTTATTTACACAGTCGAGTGGTTTAACTACTGCGGCTGCAACATTCTCATTCGCAAAGACATTAACAAACCGTTCTGTTTTTACGAACAGTGGTCATACATTTATACTAAGTAATGGTGATGCTAGAGCTGATAAATCAGTAGAATTATTTGAATTTTAGATAGGTAATAAAAAATGGCAGTAAAAGTTCCAATTAGGACAGTTTTTGATGGAAGTACCGCTACAGGACTTGCAGAATATCAGTCTGGCGAATTTATAGGTTTAACTCATGGTGGTATTGGTGCATCGTTATCAATAGGTAGTGCTGGTCAAGTTTTAAAAGTTAACAGTGGAGCAAGCGCTCTTGAGTTTGGCAGTGTAGAAGCAATTCTAAACATTGATAATATGACTGATGGTTCAAGTATTACTATCGGAGATACTGATGACTTTGCTATATCAGATGCTGGAACTGAAAAGAAAGTTAATGCTTCTCAAATTAAAACTTATATCGCAGACGTTACACTAACAACTGCTGCTCAAACAAATATTACATCACTAGGTACACTAACTGCATTACAAGTAGACAACATTAATATTAATGGTAATGCAATTACAAGTACAGCTGGTACGGACTTAACAATTACACCACTATCGGGACAACAGATTGTCCTTGATGGAACTATTGTTGTTGACGCCGGCGTGGTTACTGGAGCAACAAGTATAACATCCACTGCGCTTGTTGGTGCTTTAACTGGTAATTCTACAACCGCAACTGCACTAGCAACCGCAAGAACTATTGGTGGTACTTCTTTTGACGGTAGTGCCAATATTGCAGTAGCACTAGCCACACTAGCAACAACTGTTACCATTACAGACAACGAATCTACAGATGAAGATAATGCCCTAATCTTTACTGCTGGTGGGGATGTTGATGGTGGGGATGTTGGACTAGAATCAGATGGTACTTTAACATACAATCCAAGCACTGGTGTAGTAACTGCTACAGGATTTGTTGGTGCTTTAACAGGAAACGTAACAGGAAACGCATCTGGTACGGCTGCAACTGTTACTGGCGCAGCTCAAGCAAATATAACTAGTGTTGGTACACTAACCACACTTACTGTAGACAACATTATAATTAATGGTGCAAATATAGGACACACTTCTGATACAGATTCAATTGCTATTGCTTCAGATGGTGTGGCCACACTCTCACAAAAAGATGTGCATAGTGTTGGACTATCTGTGAAGAATGGTGCAACCTCTGCTGGTTTCATAGAATTTTTTGAGGATAGTAATAACGGAACAAATAAAGTAACCCTGATAGGCCCAGCCTCTACGGCAGATGTTACTCTTACTTTAGGAAGTACAACTGGAACTGTTGCAACGACAGATGATATTGCTGGAGAAGCAACAGCACTAGCGATTGCATTAGGATAAATAGGGAGCGATATGTTAAAAGTTTATATGCTCATAGTTGTACTTGGTCTTGTCGGTGGTGTTGTCTATGGTGGATACTATTACTACAAGGACACCCAATCACGTATTCAGACGTTGACAGTGAACAGTGCAAAACTAGAAACTGCTGCAAAGATGCAGAAAAATACTATTGATACTCTACAGGCAGATGCCGCAAAATATGCAGAATTAAATAATGAATTACAAACTAAGCTGGTTAATGCGAATAAGTATAAGAACCAACTATTAAGTAAGTTAAGAAAGATAAATCTTAGTAAGTTGAGTGCAGAAGAACCAGCAATTTGGGAAAGGAAAATAAACAATGCATCTAAGAGAGTGCTTGAAGATTTCGAGTCTATTACTGCTTACCCTAGTACTAAGTAGTTGTAGTTCTTGGCCCAAACTTACCCAAATTGAAGTTCAGACGGTAGAGGTAGAAAGAAATATACCTATACAGAATCGTCCTCAACCTATTACAATGAACACCACTATGAAATGGTGGGTTGTTACGGAAGAGAATTTTAAAGAGTTTAAAGAGAAGTTTCAAAAAGAGAATGGTGATCCATTAGTTGCATATGTATTGAGTGTAAGAGACTATGAAACACTTGCATTAAACATGGCAGAAATAAAAAGATACATTGAACAACAGAAAGAGATTATCATATACTACGAAGAAGCCGCTAAACCAAGAGATGAAAAGGAGATTATGAAATGACAAGTTATGCAAAAGTAAAATGGAATATTATCGAAAAATGGAATAGTGATGCTAAATATGATAATGAATATCTAATTCAGATGGCTTTAGATAATGGAGTTGAAATTAGAAATAAAAGAGCAGATAGAAAATCTATCGTTGCAAAAGTAGTAGATTCTGTGATTAAATCTGATATTGAAAAGGGAGATTGTACCATAACTGAATGGGGGACATTTTCTCAAGAGCAAACTAGCTTTGAAAAATATATGGGAAGTTTGGGAGTGCCAGAACCAGAATTAGATTTGGATATTGATCCTGATGCACACGAACATGAACATGAACACGATGATGGTACTGTTCATTCTCATCCACATTCTCATGATGAAGAACATTCACACGATCATGAAGAAGAGTCTATTATTCCTGTCGAGGTATTTAATAACAAACAAGAAAAGCATGAAGAAGAGCATCCAAATTTTAAAAAGATGTCAAAGAAAGCTTTAGATAAGTGGGCAGAAGAAAGAGGTATTATCTTAGATAGAAGAAAAACTAAAGCTCATATGATTGCAGAACTGAATAAACAATTATAGGAGAAATTTATGGGAAGTTTTACTAACAAAATAACAGCGGAGTTCACTCCACCTAAGACATGGAAATTAGAAGAGGACTTAGGATTTAGAGAGGGTAAGCTTACTAAAGATCAGGTTGAACTTCTTAGAGGTGTTGGAGCAAACATCAAAAATTCTGGTATGATTACTTGCACAAAGGGAATGAGAACAGACCTTGCATCTACTCCAAGGATTTTATGGGCAGTCATTTCACCTTGGGATGTTGCTCGTGCTGCTATTATTCACGATCATCTTTATGCAAAACTTAGACAATATTATAGTTCAAATCATGGTATGAATAGTAATTGGTATTGGAAATGGAAAGCTGCAAAGGTTCTATCTGACAAAATATTTTTGTTGGGTATGAAGTCTGCTGATCCAAAAGTACCTTTCTGGAAAATGTATCCAGCCTATTGGGCTGTTCGTTTATTTGGTAGTTGGTCTGCAAAGTAACGGAGAAAAATCATGCGAATGTTGTGTAGAATAACTGCACTAGGATTAGTAATTTTATCTACTTCTGGTTGCTCTTTTATCATTAAATACTTAATGATTTTTGGAGGTTAAAATGTGGTTCTGGTTAATATCTGCGATAGCAGGAAGTGTTTTAGGAAATGCTGCTGACAGTTGGTTTTCACAAACTAAACTAGGTATGTGGTTCTATAAGAAAGTTGACGATGTTTCGACATGGGCTTCTAAAAAGTTGGGTTTGAAGGTACTACAAGATGAAGAGGATTGGAAGAAAAAGTATCCTAATGTAGCGCTAAGAATTGGAAAGTTAGAAGCCAGATTAAAGAAACTAGAAAAGGAGAAAAAGAAATGATAGCTAATTGGATATCTAGACGAATAAAAGAAGCGTCAAGTCACCAAGGTACAATCGTAGTTGCAGCTGCAGTTGCGGTTATTTGGTTTGCAATCCCCCTAGCACAAGTAGTTGTTTGGGGCGCTCTAGCGTGGGGCATTTGGTCTATCTTTAAGGATAATTAATATGGCAGATTTGGAAACAGAGGTTCAACTAATCAAACGTGACATAGAGGATATCAAATCTATTCATGGTAGACTTGATGTGGCCATTGATAAGTTAACCGATGTTTCCAACTGCATTAATCGTATGCTTGCAGTTCACGAAGAAAAACTTTCAAGACAGGAAGATTCGAGTGTAGATTTGGAACATCAGATAGAGAAACGTAGAACAGAAGTTTTATCTAAAATAGAGGATTTACACTCTAGAGTTACAACAAATACAAAAGAAATTATGATTTCTGCAGCTGCACAACACGAATCACAAAACAAGGAAATTCAAAAAATAAGAGAAGAATTGAGTAACAGGGTAGGTGTTCTAGAACGCTGGAGATGGCTCATCATAGGTGGTTCTATTATTGTAGGATTTGTGGTACAAAAATATATGGTAATAGGAGGTTGACATTTACCATTGAGTAGTATATGATACTATAATGCAAAGTTATATTGATACAAAGTACGTGAGTCTTATATCACCCTATCTTCAGCAATTTAAGAAGAAGGGTGATTTTCTTTGGAACTTCCGTTGTCCTTATTGTGGTGACTCTAAAAAGAACCGCACGAAGGCTAGAGGTTTCGTGTTTCGTAAGAAGAATGATCTATTCTATAAATGCCATAATTGTGGTGTTGGTGCTACACTTGGTAAGTTAATTGAGTACCTAGACTTGAATACTTACAAAGACTATATAATGGAGAGATATAAAACAGGGAGTGATACGATCACTCCAAAGCCAGAGTTTAAATTTAATGCACCAGTATTCAACAAAAATAAATCTTCAAAAGGGACAAAGGTGGTTCGCAGTTCTGAGTCAATTGTCAAAACACTCAAATCAATATCAGAACTTCCCATTGAACATCCCGCTAGAAAAATTGTTGAACAAAGAAAACTACCTAAAAACTCTTACAAAGATTTATTTCTCTGTTCCGAATTTTACAACTTTACAAATAAATTAATACCAAATAAGTTTCCTTCCTTAGATGGCGATCATCCAAGGCTGTTGATACCATTTAGAGATGAAGAAGGGGAAATATTTGCATATCAAGGTAGAGCCTTTGGAAATGAACAACCAAAATATCTAACTATCAAATTACAAGATAGAGATAAGATTTTTGGTTTGGACAGAGTGAATAAAAAAGAAGAAGTTTATGTAGTTGAAGGCCCCCTTGATAGTTTATTCTTAGATAATTGCATAGCAGTTGCTGGTGCAGATATGCCTAGTTTGAATTGTGACTTTACAGTAGTATTTGATAATGAACCAAGAAACAAGGAGATATGTAAATTAATAGAAAAAACAATTAAAGGTGGAACCAAGATTTGTCTTTGGCCAGAAACTATGAAATATAAAGATATTAATGATATGATTTTAGGTGGATACACCAAAGATGAAGTACAGAAGATAATTAAAAACAATACATACCAATCTGCATCAGCGTCAGTTAGGTTTGCAACATGGAGAAAAATAAATGACTAGCAACTATCTACCTACACCATACCAAG
>Ga0308019_10002562_pt1 | contig 10324 bp, 8 predicted proteins | sample Neamet284_FD_203135 | JGI IMG/M metagenome (GOLD analysis project Ga0308019, IMG submission 203135) | Marine microbial communities from water near the shore, Antarctic Ocean - #284 | ecosystem: Environmental > Aquatic > Marine > Unclassified | place: Southern Ocean | collected 2014-10-01
AAGCGATTTGAGAAACTTCACCACAAGCCAAGCCTGCCATTAAGGTCTCTAAATCACCTTCTACAACTTTTAGCTCGCCAGCCTTTGCACTTTCTTGTAAACAGTTAGCCGCTTCTGGCTCTACAACCACAAACCGAGGACGCTGCTCGGCCCATAAGTCCCAAAAATAACCACACACCGCCGCTGCCAAACCACCTACGCCAGCTTGTATAAATACATGAGTAGGTATTTCATCCTTAAGTTGCTCTACTATTTCCGACAACATCACCGTATACCCTAAGGCTACGTTGGCTGGAATTTCTGTGTAGCCTTCGTAGCTAGTATCAGAAATAATCACGCGGCCATGCACTGTTGCATCCACAGCTGCTTGTCGTACAGATTCGTCGTAATTACCTGTGATACGAATTACCTGCGCAGCATAGGCTTCCATGGCTTGTTGGCGGCCAGCAGAAACGTCGCGGTGGATATAAATAATACATTGGCAACCAAACATTTGTGCTCCCCATGCCACAGACCGACCATGGTTTCCGTCCGTAGCACAGCTCACTACCACATCTTTTAGTTGGTCTTTGTACTGGCCTGACAACAACTGAGCCATAGAAGGCTCTTCACCGTTCAGCGCAGCTAAATGCTGCTGTAAGAACCGTGTCACCGCGTATGCGCCACCCAAGGCTTTAAAGCTTTTTAAACCAAAACGGGTACTTTCATCTTTATAATAAACTTGGCCTATATTGGCTTCTTGTGCCATACCAGTGAGGCGATGCAAGTCTGTAGTTTGGTAATTGGGCCAACTAGAAATCGTCTCTAAAGCCTTTTCGGCTTTGTTTACACTCAATATTGCTTGGCGTTGTGTGCCATAAGCACGTTTAGCATTGGCTTGAATATTGTGAAAAAAACTTAAATGTCCCGGTAAAACGGCTGATGATGACATGTAAAACAACTCCAAAATAAATAAATTACTAGTTACGGCTGGGCCACATGGCTTGCGCCACACCAGCAGCAATTAAAGCAATACCTAACAAACCCTGTGGGCCCATGGCTTCGCCAAATAAAAACCACGCCTGTATCGCTACGGCGGGTGGCACCAGATAAAACAGACTACCCACTTTTGCGGCGGCACCTTGACGCATCATAATCATGAGCAATAACACAGCGCCAATAGACAAAGCTAATACCTGCCAAGATAAACTCACAATAAACTGCCACTGCCAATCTACAACGCGCGTTTCAAAAGCAAACGCAATAATAAGGCTAAACACCAGTGCTGCAGCATACTGCAGCCAAATAGAGGTTAGGTGATCTACACCATGACAATATTTTTTTTGATATAGCGTACCAAAAGAGATCGCCAACAATGCTGCTCCTACCAGAACCGGGGACCAGCCGGAAAAGCCGTCAAAAATGGCACTTGCGTCAACGGCAAACTGCTCGCCTAACACCAAATAGAGCCCAGCCAAACCCATGAACAAACCCAACCACTGCCGCTTAGATACCCGCTCGCCCAGCATAAGCCCTGCGAACAAGGCCATGGTTAATGGCTGTAAGCCGATAACCATTGCACTTAAGCCAGCAGGCATACCCAAGGATATAGCTTTAAAAATCCCACCCAAATACACCCCATGTAGCAACAATCCAACCACCATACAATGAGCAGCTAAACGCCATGTTGAGGGCCAGCGACTATTAAATAACATGGTGATTACCCACAGAACGGCAAGGGCAAAGGCAAAACGATAACTGAGTAAAGTAAAGGGCTCAGCGTAGGATTTACCTAATTTAGCCACCAAAAACCCAGTACTCCATACCCATACAAATATCCACGGCATCAGGCGTACAAAGGTGTGATTTAAGGTTAAAGGCATAAAATCCTTAGACTGGTAGTTTTGGCTGGATATTTGACTGCCTATATTGTCACACGCCGCAGTTTTATCACACGAATTATTCGATCGACACCTTTTTGGCCAAAAAACCTTTACAGGCAGCTTGGTTTTAAAAGCAGATTTAACAAATATATTATCAGTATTTTCTGGCCAATATTGATCAAAAAATGCCTATAAATGAGCACATTTACCAAAAACATACTTTACTATGCCGTAATCAGAGCAATATACTGATATTTCTTCGAATGTATCAAAAATGAGTTGAAAGGAATTAGATGAAAACATGGGATCAGAGCGATCGGAAAATATTACATTTATTACAGGAAAATTCGCGCGAGAAACTGGAATCTATTGCTTCTGAGACTGGGTTATCGGTAGCTACTGTACAAAGGAGAATAAAGAGTTTTAGAACGTCCGGTGTCATCGAGCGAGAAACCGCATTGATTTCCCAGGAAGCTTCTGGCTATGCTATGACATTTCTCATATTTGTAGAAATGGAGCAAGAAAAGTCATATCAACTTGAGGCATTCCGTAAAAAAGTTAAAGCCGAGCCTCAAGTTCAACAATGTTATTACATTACTGGTGAGGCCGATTTTGCTCTAGTAGTGTTAGGAAAAGATGTTGCAGATTTTGAACTGCTCACCCACCGTTTATTTTTTGAAGATAGCAACGTTAAGCGCTTCCGTACTTCGGTTGTATTGAGCCGTACCAAAACTGGAATGACCGTTCCATTGGAGTGCGAAACGCAATAAGTACAGCGTTAACTTGCTCACATATGCGCTAAGTATATTCCAGCTAAACTTAAGTCAAACTCTCACTATTTTACCTATGCATTGTATTTTTTTTCAATCATTGTAATATTTCTCTTTGTAATTTTTTTCAATTATTGTAATATTCTTCATGATCCATAGCTTAATGTGTGTTTTTAACAGACATTATTTTAATAAATAAAATTGAGAATCTTATGATAAATTCTATCAAACGTGGCGTATTACTCAGCTGTGTTGCGGGTTTAGCTTTTGCTGGTCAAAACGCTTTAGCTTCAACTGCTGACAAAACCTACAATTTAACCATTTTACATACCAATGATAACCACGGTCGCTTTTGGCCCAACCGCAACGGCGAGTATGGCATGGCCGCACGCGCTTCATTAATTCAAAGCATTCGTGATGAAGTTGCTGGCAACGGTGGCCACACATTACTTTTGTCTGGTGGTGATATCAACACAGGCGTACCAGAATCTGATTTACAAGATGCAGAGCCAGACTTTAAGGGCATGAACTACATGTCTTATGATGCCATGGCCCTAGGTAACCACGAGTTCGACAATCCCATTGCTGTATTACGCCAACAACATGACTGGGCTCGTTTTCCATTCTTGTCGGCTAATATTTTAGATAAAAACACGGGCATGCCTTTGTTCAAAAGCCACGAGATGTTTGACTTAGATGGCCTTAAGGTCGCTGTAGTTGGCTTCACTACAGAAGACACCGTACGTATTGGTAACCCTGAGTTTTTAGGTGATTTAGAAATTCGCTCTCCTATTGAAGTGGCTAAAGAAATCGTGCCTGAATTGGCAGCCACAAGCGATCTTGTCGTTGCTGTAACCCATATGGGTCACTACCGCTTTGGTCAAAATGGTGGCAACGCTCCTGGTGACGTAGCGCTAGCTAAGGCCGTAGACGGTTTTGATGTAATTGTGGGCGGCCATAGCCAAACTGCAACCTTTAGCCCAGATGTACAAAATGATACATTGATCATACAAGCTAAGGAATGGGGCAAGTACGTTGGCCGTTTAGACTTACAAGTACGTAACGGTGAAGTTTCTGTAATTAACTACCAGTTGATCCCCGTTAACTTGAAGAAGAAAGTTGTTATTGACGGTGAAAAAGTACGTGTCTTTATTGATAAAGAAATCGTTGCTGATGAAACCCTCAAAGCTATGCTAGAACCATACCAGAATCAAGGTCAAGAGCAGTTAATGCAGGTTGTTGGCAACGCCGATGAAGTGTTTATAGGTGCTCGCGAGCAGGTTCGTACTAGTGAAACTAACCTTGGCAACTTAATTGCCTTAGCGCAAATGGCTCGCGTACAAGCCGATGTTGGTATCATGAACTCTGGCGGCATCCGTGCCGACATGCCGGCTGGAGACATCACCTATAAAGACGTGCTTACGGTGCAGCCTTTTGCTAACGCTGTAGCCTACGTCGATTTAACTGGTGCTGAACTAATGCCTTATCTTGAAGTAGCTGCTAACAAAGAAGCTGGCAGCGGTGCCTTCGCACAGTTTGCAGGTGTAGAGATCACCATGAATGGCAGCAGCATTGCTAGTGCGACGATTGCAGGCAAGTCTGTTGAAGCAACCAAAACCTACCGTTTAGCGATTAACGCCTATATGGCTTCTGGTGGTGATGGTTACCCACGCCTGGCTGATCATGCTAACTTTGTTAACTCTGGTTTTGTTGATGCAGAAGTTCTTAAGGATTACATCGCTAGCCATAGTCCATTGAAAGCAGCTGACTTTGCAGCAAAAGGCGACGTTACCCGTAACTAAGCCTGGTTTTATCACAAGGCTTGGCAACACGCCTTTGGTATGACAGCATAAGGCCTGCCTCTTAATTGACGCAGGCCTTTTTTATGTATAGGGAATATATGTCAGTCTACCCAAAAAAACACATCCTAGATGCTCTAGATCGCTATCTAGCAGAGTTCCCTTTGCCTGAGGAATTATGGATTTTTGCCTACGGCTCCTTGCTGTGGAATCCGGAAATGCAGGTGGTTGAAAGTAGACAAGGAAAAGTTGACGGTTTACAAAGAGGTTTCAATTTACTGTCTACCGTTCACCGAGGCACTCAAGAGTGTCCAGGGTTAGTTTTATCATTACGGGATGGCGGCTATTGCGAAGGGGTGGCATTTCGTATTGACGACGTATCTAAACAAGAGGATTTTAAACACTTGTGGTTAAGGGAAATGGTAACTATGTTTTACCGGCCACATACGTGCCAAGTAACAACTGACTCTGGAACAGTTAATGCAATTACATTTGTTGCAGATCAGCAGCACGAACAATATGTTAATTTTGACGCCGCTCAATGTGCCAGTATGATAGGGCAAGCCCACGGAGGCCGAGGCAGTAATATCGATTATTTTAACAATACGTCTATGCACCTACAAAAACTTAACATCCACGACCCTCTATTTAGCGACATTAGTTCGCATTGGGCCCATTAACGCTTGATTTTGGGTGGTGTTTTTTCCAGCTGATAAATTGATTCGCCAACATGTTCCAATTGTTCTTGTAATAGAGCCTGAGCGTCGTAGATACCGCGATTGTAATAAAATGGCCCCATTGTTTCGCTAATAAAATCCATTAGAAACTGGGCTTCAAAACTGCCGAGCTCTCTGTCTAGTTCAGTGTCGCAATAATCCTGTAAACGACTTATTAAATCGGCTTTTTCTTCAGCGTTAAACTTAATGGTCATTGAATGAGCCCTATTTGTTAGTGGTAGTTGCTAAGTGAGTAATATTTTCTGTAGAAGGTTTTTACACTCAAGGCTTGGCAGCCATTTTATCGGTTTTATCTGCGTCTTGAGTGAAAAGGGTTTAGCCATTCCTCACCACTAGAAGGGTTAGACGGCACCCAGCGGGCTAACATCAGCGAGATAATAGCCATAGCCGCGCCCAATATAAATACCCATGAGGGTGATACTAACCACAATAGCCCCATCAGTGCAGGTAGCACTACAGCCGCGATGTGGTTAATAGTAAACGAAACTCCTGCCGTAGAGGCCATATCAGCAGGGTCTGCGATTTTTTGAAAATAGGTTTTCTGTGCAATAGCCATGGCAAATAGCACATGGTCTAACATATACAAAACCACTGCCAGGGGCGCCCACTCCACTATACTGTAGGCTAAGAACACTAGTATCAAACCAATATACTCGACAGTTAGCGCCTTTTTTTCACCCCACCGGGCCACTAAGCCACCTATTTTTGGGGCCAGCCACATACTCAGAAGGCCATTCATTAAAAACATTAACGCCACTTCATCGGCACCAAAACCAAACCGTTCTACCATCATCAGTGCAGCAAACACTACAAAAATTTGACGGCGGCCACCTCCCATAAACACCAAAGCGTAATAAAGACTATAACGTTTACGTAATACTAATTTTTTTGTTTGAGGAACTTTAGACTCATATTGAGGAAACATGACTAAAGCAATCAGTGCGACAACAACAGTGATGCCCCCACCAAATACGTATACCCATGCCACAGGCAGATGGAACACTTGTAACGCAGCCCATACCCACCCATAAGCCAGCAAAGAAGATGCTGCACCAATTGAAATTAAGCGCCCTAGCTGAACAGGGGCTTCTGCTTTACTAAACCACTGCAAGGCTAGTGACTGCTTCATGGTTTCGTAATAATGGAATCCAACAGACATCAGCATGGTAGTGACTAACAGTCCGCTAAAGCTCGGCAACCATCCTGTTAAAGCAGTGCCTATACCAAGCATCATTAAAGACCATATAGCTAAGCGCTGTTCGGCAATAACAAGCAGTAAAAACACTGCGCCAAAGGCCAAAAATCCGGGCACTTCACGCCAAGATTGCAACACGCCAATATGGGCGCCATTCAAGCCACCTTGCTCTATGGCAAAATTATTAAATAAGGCCATCCACACACCAAAACTAAATGGCATGGCAAAAGTCATCAGTTTAAGCAGGCCTACTGGGCTGCGAGCCCTGCCTATACTTAATATTGAGAGGTTCATTATCGATAACTAACTGGAGGAAAGTAACGCTGAGTATAGCTTATCGCTCATTCATTTAACCATGGGTTTGCCTAACCATTTACACCACATTTACACCAAATTTACACAGCCATTTACCTAGCACAATTGTAAACAGTGCGTCTGCCCACACATACTGACCTAGGCCTAAACTTTTTGAGCACAATATGACCGCTGACAAGACTACTCAAACACCACCGAACCAAAAAGATCTACGCTTATTAATGAGGCTATTACCCTTTATTACACCCTATAAAAAGATGGTATTAGGTGCAGCTTTAGCCTTAATTGTGACAGCTGGGGTATCTCTTGCTTTGGGGCAAGGCATTCGCATTCTCATAGACCAAGGGTTTGACTCTGCCGACCCCGGCCGATTGAACCAGGCCATGCTAGTATTAGCAGTGATTACGTTGCTTATGGCAGCAGGTACTTTTACTCGCTTTTATCTAGTGTCTTGGTTGGGAGAGCGCGTCAGCAACGACGTGCGTTTAGCAGTATTTAATCACCTATTAACCCTGGATCCCTATTATTTTGAGGTTAATCGCAGCGGTGAAATTAATGCGCGGCTCACCACTGACACCACTTTATTGCAGTCGATTATTGGCTCTTCCATTTCCATGGCCTTACGCAGCAGCCTAACTTTTGTGGGCGGTTTAGTGATGATGCTTATCACCAACCCTAAGTTAGCCCTGATCGTTCTCGCTACTGTTCCATTGGTCATCTTCCCGATGATTCTCTATGGGCGGCGGGTGCGTAAGCTATCTCGCTTAAGCCAAGATAGAGTGGCCGACATAGGCACTTATGCTGGCGAAATTGTACAAAACATTAAAGTAGTACAAAGTTTTACCCGCGAAGCAGAAGAAACTACAGCCTTTGGCAAAGAAGTAGAAAAAGCCTTTAACGTCGCTAAAAAACGTATTTTACAGCGTTCTATTCTCATCGTAGTGGCCATTACGTTGGTCTTTACAGGCCTCTCCACCATGATCTGGGTTGGCGCTCAAGATGTTGCAAGTGGCCATATCAGTTCTGGTGAACTTGCTGCATTTGTTTTCTATGCCCTCATGGTTGCTATGGCTGTGGCAACCATATCGGAAGTATACGGAGAGTTACAGCGTGCGGCAGGTGCCACAGAACGGCTATTAGAGTTACTGTCTGAAGAGGCAGAAATCAGTTCACCCGAAGCACCTGTACCATTATCTAATGGCCCTTTAGCACTGAGCTTTGAGGATGTCAGCTTTAGCTACCCTTCCCGCCCAGACCAAGCTGCCTTAGAGAATGTTTCGTTTAGTGTGGCTGCAGGCGAAACCGTGGCGATCGTTGGACCTTCGGGTGCAGGAAAAAGCACCCTGTTTGAATTGTTACAACGTTTCTATGACCCCAAAAATGGCAGCATCAAAGTGGCTGATCACAATATTAAACAACTCAAACCACAAGACCTGCGTAGCCATTTAGGTTTAGTCCCCCAACAACCCACGTTGTTCAGTGCTGACGTTGCACACAATATTCGTTATGGTGATCCCAGCGCTACCCAAGAACAAGTAGAAAAGGCCGCTCAAAAAGCCTATGCCGGTGAATTTATCGATCGTTTGCCAGAAGGTTATAGTAGCTATTTGGGCGAGCAAGGTGTGCGGCTATCCGGTGGTCAAAGGCAACGTATCGCCATAGCTCGCGCCATGCTTAAGAACCCTTCAATATTATTGTTAGATGAGGCTACCAGCGCCTTAGACGCAAACAGCGAACACAAGGTTCAAGCAGCACTGCAAGAGTTAATGCAAGGCCGCACTACCCTTATTATTGCCCATAGACTAGCTACTGTAATGCACGCCGATCGCATTATGGTGTTCAACGAAGGTAAACTAGAGGCGCAAGGCAAGCATGAAGATTTAATCGCTACGTCGCCACTTTACAAGCGGTTAAGCGAATTACAGTTTAACCACTGAGGTACCCCATGGTCACAAGTACACGTCCAAATCTTGCCGCAGTAGATGCTCTTTTACGGGACGGCTACTGGGATCGCACCGAGATCATTCGCATGGCAGATGGGTCACAAAGAGTGCGTAAGCAATCTAAAGGGCACCAATCGGCAGGCCCTTGGGGCATGGATAACCTTCGATCCGAGGCTCAGTACTTACAAGATTTAGAGCCTCATTTGATTGATTTATTCCCTCGGCTCATAGCGTCTTGGGAACAACCTGCCCCAGGTTACGACATGTCCTATCACAAAGAATGTGTGGACCTAGGTCAACTTGCCCGAGCTAAGGTATTTAATCAGCAACAGGCAGATGAGTTTCAAACACATTTAGGCAAACGAGTATTTGGGCAGTTGCACACCCCATCTAACGCAACATGTAATTTGTCTGCTAACGTTTTAGACACCTTAAAAAAGGCTTCGTATGCTATGGCTTCTTCGGCCGAGCTATCTTGCTTGTTGGTAGATAATCTCAACATCGATGGCCGCGACTGTTGCCCAATTTCTACTAATATCAACCGCCTTACATCTGCAACCCAATTATTACAGGCCATCGATAGCCAACCCCAAGTGAGGCTCCATGGTGATTTATTTTTAGAAAACATACTGCTACCTAAGTTTTCTTCGCTAAAACAATGGCCCACACAGCTGGTGCTAATTGACCCTGTATCTGTTGCCGGTATTAGCTCTGGTCACCCCCTATTTGATTTAGCCAAATATGAATCTTATGCCACAGGAGAGTTGCCAGCCATGCGCCGTGGACATGTTCAGGTAAGAGGCATGGATGAGGAACATGTCCGAGATCTTGGTTTTACCATAGATTGGCATAATACTGAGATGAAAGCGTATACGCAGGTGAACTGGCACAGCTGTTTAAGGCAGTCCTATGTGGACCATTACGGGCCCGTAGATGAAGCTATGTACGCCTTATTACAGGCGTATTTTGCCGCTGCAATGGTCCTATGTACTAAGGGAATTGAACGGCAAGCAAGGGCCTTGAAGGCATCAGTTAGCTTAGAGTGCGCAATTTCTTTATCGCTGTAATTAGCCCTAGCACCATAAGCCCAGTGATAACCCCAACACCCATATTAGCAACCATAGCCCAAAGGCTTGTGAGGGGCTCAAGCCAGTGATAAAGCCAGGTCCAACCATGGACCAAAATACCACCACCTACTAAAAACATAGCAATCGTACCCACCACCGATAAGGTGTGCATTAGTGGCGCTGCAGCGTTAACTAAACCACGGCCTAGCCAACCACTAACACGGCCTTTACGCCCTGCTGCGTGGCCTTCAACTAGATAGAGCCCTACATCATCCATCTTAACAATAGCAGCAACAAGGCCGAACACAGCTATGGTGAAAAACACGGCTAGGCCAGCAACAACAATCACTTGATTAGTAAAACTGGTATCAGCAACAGAACCTAGAATAATCACTACAATTTCTGCCGAAAGTACAAAATCTGTACGTATTGCGCCTTTGATTTTATCTTTTTCTAAGGCCAGTAAATCTTCCTTAGAAAAATTAAGGTGATTTAATCGCTCTTGAGCAGAAAACTCTTTGGGTTTATGAGCGATCCATTCATGTATTTTTTCGGCCCCTTCAAAACACAAATAAGTACCACCTAGCATTAATACTGGCGTAATTAACCAAGGAGCATATAAGCTCATTAGTAATG
>Ga0308019_10002563_pt1 | contig 10323 bp, 16 predicted proteins | sample Neamet284_FD_203135 | JGI IMG/M metagenome (GOLD analysis project Ga0308019, IMG submission 203135) | Marine microbial communities from water near the shore, Antarctic Ocean - #284 | ecosystem: Environmental > Aquatic > Marine > Unclassified | place: Southern Ocean | collected 2014-10-01
TGATAGATCTTCGATTAATCGATCTACTACATCATCATTTACTGCGATTTCTAGTTTTACTTTAGGAAGAAATTCTACTGTATATTCAGCACCACGGTACATTTCTGTTCGACCTAGTTGTCGGCCATATCCTTTAACTTCAGATACTGTGATACCATTGATATTTTGTTTTCTTAAAAGTTCTCTCACGTCATCTAATTTAAAGGGTTTAATAATAGCGGTAACTAATTTCATACTTATTCCTTTCATATTTTCAATATAAATAGTATACTATAGAAATGTCTTAATGTCAATAGGAAAAACCATGGTTTCGAAAGTTTTTGATGAGCTACTAGCGCAAGGTGTTCGATCTGGCCAGATACCTGCTAGGACTCAACAATCTAGAGATTGGTTTAGAACTGCTGCTAAAAAAACTAAAGTAACAGCAGAAAAGGTGATTAGAAGCGAAAAAACTAGATATAAGAATCGTGTTATTATGGGTAAAATGTATTTGTTTAATTATGATCCCAAACACAAAGCAACGTTACCTTATTATGATAGGTATCCTTTAATATTTCCTGTCCAAAAAGCAGATGGTGGGTTCTATGGTATCAATATGCATTATTTACCTCATGTTCTAAGAGCTAGATTGATGGATGCTTTATATAGTTTAAGTAGAGATAAACGATACGATGAAAAAACTAGATTAAAGTTGAGTTATAGTGTACTCAATAGTGCAGCTAAATATAAAGCATTTAAGCCTACATTCAAGAGATATTTAACAAATCATGTAAGGTCACGTTTTATTGAGATTTCATCCGCGGAATGGGATATAGCGTTAATGATGCCGTTACAGAAGTTTGCTAAAGCATCTGCTAGTGAGGTATGGCGAGATTCTAGAAAGACTGCTAAATAAATGACTACAGGTAAAACAGAATTTACATTATGGTTGATAATGATAATAGGCGCTATTATAGCAGCTTGGTTTTATTGTCAATTGGCAGAAAGATTGAATGATTTAGAGGATAAGTATCAAATGGCAGTTAATTTTGTATTATTAGAAGATGCTATTAATAGGATTAATGTTAATGATACAAGAATACAATATTTAGAGACATTAATAGAATCAGAATTTAAGGCAACAAAATAAATGGCTATAGATTTACAACGTTTTATGTCAACTATGAATGCTCGTCCGCCAGCAATGGCAAGTGATTTTGAAGTAAAGATATTTTGCCCTAAAATAGGAAGTAGTGATGAACTTACTTTTAGGGCCGAGAATGTCAGTGTGCCAGGAAGAAGTGTAGCCACTGCTGATAATTTAGATGTGGGTCCTCAAAGAAAGATTGGATATGCAGCTATTTATCCAGAAGTATCTATTCAATTTATATTAGATGAAAGTTATCAACAAAAAGAATATTTTGATCGTTGGGTTGATGAAGTTGTGGGTAATCATAGAGTACAGAGAAATCCTGGTGGAAGTAGATTTAATGCTGGATACTACGATGATTATAAGGGCACTATAGATATAGAAAATTTTGCTAGAGATGGTCAGCCCACATACAGGACTACAATGAAAGAAGCATGGCCTATTAATATAGCAGCGATTCAATTAGATTGGGGTTCTGCTGATATGTCTAAATTACAAGTTACATTTGCATATAGATACTATGAACAAATAAGAAGTGTTGGTGGAGTAAATGCATTAGCATCTGCTACTTAATATAATTTTATATAATAAGGAGATAATATAAATGGCGTTACCTAATATAGTGGCACCTGAATTTACTACTACTTTACCTTCTGATAAAACAGAAGTTAAATTTAGACCATTCCTAGTAAAAGAAGAAAAATTACTTCTATTTGCTGCGGAAAGTGAAGAGCGTAAAGAAATGATAAGTGCGGTTTCTCAGATGATGAAAAATTGTATTATTTCTCCTGATATTGAACCCTATAAGATACCATTTTTTGATTTTGAACATTTATTACTTCATATTCGATCTAAAAGTGTTGGTGAAACCGCTGAATTTATGCTTAAACATGATACTGAAGAATGTGGTCATATGAATAAAGTAAGTGCTAGATTAGATAATATTGTATATAAAACTGATGAAAACCATTCTGACAAGATACAATTGAATGAAGAACTGGGTGTGAAAATGAAATATCCTACCATTGAATCCATAAGTGGGATGGAAGGAGATGAAGCTAAAGCTTCTGAAATATTAGATATGCTTTCCTCTAGTATAGAATATGTCTATGATAAAGAAGAAATATATAATGATTTTACTAAAGAAGAAGCTAATACATTTATAGAAAGCCTATCAAAAGAACAGTTTAATAAAATATCTGAATTTTTTAATACTGTGCCACAAAGTAGAATAGAAGTGAAATATGAATGTGAAAATTGTAAAGAAAAAGTACTAACTTTAGTGTCTGGTTTTGAGAGTTTTTTTTCCTAAGTCTGTGTCATACGAATCTTGCTAATTACTATAGAATGAATTTTTCTATGATGCAGTATCACAAATATTCTCTTACCGAATTGGAAGAGATGTTGCCTTTTGAACGAGAAATATACATACAAATGTTAATAGAATATCTAAGAGAACAAGAAGAGAAAAGAAAAAAAGATGGCTGAACTTCCTAATCCTAATCCAAGTCGTGCAAGTGGTGGCGATGGTGAAAAGAGAAAGAGGGCTACGACTCAACTTGATACTATTAAATTAAGTTATGGTGAATTATCTAGTATTAATATAGGATTAAAAACTTTAAACGATAATTTCTCGGCTTATATTGCGGCCTTCATGAGTAACGCGGACGATGCCGCCAGGGCAGCGAGAGAAGCAGCATTAGAGCGTGACAGACCACTAGGTGGGAGTGGTACCACGAAGCAGAAGAAATTCACAATGCCAGATCTTACCGGAGGTTTTGGTATGGGGAAGGTCGTACTCATAGGTTTACTCGCTTTATTTACAGAATTAGACACTTGGTGGCGTGCGACCTCTATGGCTCTAAAAGGAATATTTTTTGATAAACCACTTAAATTATTTTTATCTGCACATAAACTTGTCTTTGGCGGATTAACGACAGTTGCAACAGCTTTAGGTAAACTTATTCTGCCAACCAAGATGTTGGAAAGCTTAAAGTCAGCTTGGAAAAGTGTCTTTGGCAGAGATTCTTTTTTAAGTAAGATAGGTGGGCGGATGCGAACACTTTTCAGTGTTGAAGGGGCGATTGGAAAATTGTTTGGACCCGCAGGTATGATTGGGAAATTGTTTTCCACGGGCGGCATGTTTGGAAAAGTGTCCGGTTGGTTCACGACCGTGGCCGGTTGGTTTTCGAAACTGGCTCCAATTATCGGGAGATTAGCTAAATTTAATGTATTTGTTATGGTTATTATGGGTTTGATAGATTTTGTTAAAGGATTTATAGATAAATTTACAAAGGCAGATAATCTAGGTGAAGGTTTACTAGAAGGTTTGTTTGGTGGTTACACAGAAGTGATCAATGGTATAATTATGAAACCATTAGATCTGTTAAAAGATTTATTGTCGTGGTTACTTAAGAAACTAGGTTTTGATGGGGCGTCTAAAGTTTTAGACTCATTTAGTTTTTCAGATATGTATAAAGCTGCAATGAATTGGTTATATAATACAGATACTAATGAATGGTTTGGTGGATTTTTTTCAAATTTTGGCGAGAAAGCATTGTCTTTTATAACTGGCATCACTTCAGGATTATCTAATTGGTTTAAAGAAACTATCTGGGATGGAGAAAATAATAGATTGTTTGGTAACGAACTACCTTCTTTTGCGTCTGCCATGGGTTGGGTAACCGGTTTGACGAATAAAATAGATACATTTATCAAAGATAATATCTATGATGGAGAAAATAATAAGATTTTCGGCTATGAAATACCAGAGAAATTGTTTGAATTTAATATGTTCAATAGCATTAAACAAAAAGTTGATGATGTTATTGCGAATATTAAAGAAATATTTAAAGGCCCTTTCACTATGGAAAACTTATTATCAAAGACTATATTAGTTGGAAAAACATTTTTAGATTTAATTTGGGTACCTTTAGATTTACTTATTAATGCTGTTAAAGATATCTTTAAATTTGGAGATCCTAAAACGCCATTCAGAATGACAGAGTTTATATTTGGTGATAAAGATGGTAAAGGAGGTCTTCTTTCAAGTATAATAGGTTTCTTTACTAATAAAGAGGGTACCGGTATCTTTGATTTCTCTGCACCGGGAGAAGAATTTAGTATTATGGGTATAGTGAGAAAATTAATGACAAAGATTAGTGATTTCTTCACTAATTTATTTGATATAGATTTTGGTTCTGTGTTAGAGAAACTAATACCAGAAGGCGTGTTGGGAGATGCCTTTAGAAAACTGACTGGGCTGAAAAGTCCTGAACAAATAAAAGAAGAAAAACAAGAGATTAAAAATCAAAATGCCGAAAAAGTAGCAGATTTACAGGCAAGACGAAATTCTTTGGGCAATCAAAGTAGGACGGCCAGGACTCAACAAGAACAAGATGATACGACTGTGTCGGTAGATATCCCAATCTACGGCCGAGTCACGAAGAAAATTGGTGATGTTGATCCTAGGGCTACTAAAGAAGAATTAGCTGCTAAGATAGCAGAAATAGATGCAGAGTTGGCGGCTCTAAAAACACCAGTTATGACACAAACATCTGATTCTACCGTCAACACTGCGGAGGCAAGGCTGGGCAGTGCGGTGAATGATAATAATACTAAAGTTGTAGTAGCGCCCGTGGGCGGTGGTGGTGGTGGTGGTGCGCCTGATATGAGAGGTGGTAATACTACTGTGGTTAATAATTCATCTAAGAAAACAGAAACTCGGGTTTCCCTGATTGATCGGACTAGACCCGAACAACAACATATTCAACGATTTGGTGCAATGTAGTGGAAATTTTAGACGCAATCTCAACCACATGGCCTATATTCATAGGAGTAGTCGGCTTAGTAATAGTATTAGCTAAAATGCACGGTGATATTCAAATAATGAAGGAGAAAATTAGAACATTATTTGAACTATGGAACAAAAGGTAGGCAAATAAAAGAAGGGGCCGAAGCCCCTTCTAACACATTTATCTCCTTTCACTTAGTCATCATCAGCCAGCTTCTTAAAGAATGATAGACTTTCATCATCCTCATCCGAAGACCAAGGTACCTCACTATCAGACTCTACCGAAGTAGGGGCTGGGGCAGAACGTGATACTGGTGCTTCTGTAGTATCTACTACCCTTAGGTCAGGCTTATTCTCAAGACCTAATACATGATTTAACCTTGCTTGTAGTTCAGCATAAGACTTGAAGTTCTTAGGGTCTAGAAACTCAACTAATGAATATTGAGTATTCCAAATTTCTTCAAGTCGATCATCATCTCCATCTACTGGTGATGCTGTTTCGAACTCTGACTTATCATAATTACGATAACCCTCATAATTACGAATCTTTAGCTTGAAGTTAGCACCTTCCCATAGGTCAAATGGGTTTACTGGTGTTTCATCTTCAAACTCAGGCTGCATAGCATTCTGAAGCTTCTCAAAGATCTTAGCACCATACTGATACAAAAAGACCTTACCCTCATTGCTAGGATTAGCAGGATCCTTTACAATTAAAATATTCGAGACATACTTCAAACGGCGCTTTTGCTTACGAGCAACATCCTTATTAGACTCGATGCCTGAATTCCATAACATAGAATTGTGTTCAGACAAAGGGTCCTTCTCCCCAACACCCAATGAAGTACGGGAATTCTCAATATACCAACCACCAGTGCCTTGAAAGCCATGGTCGTAGTACTTTACCCATGGCACATCTTCACCATTAGGGGCAGGTAAGAAACGAAGAACCGCATAACCATTACCAGACTTATCTACCTCTGGCTTCCATAGTCGATTATCACGACCATTATCGGTACGAGTGGTTAACTTCTCTGCGGCCTTAACTAGACTATCGAGAGAGGTCTTACGGGACTTCTTTAGATTTGCAAAACTTGACATTTATTATTCTCCTTGGTTCGACTTAATACGACTTAATACAATTTGATTCGACTTAAACAAAAACATTCTTCATTACCGTTAGGTACTCCTTTCTATCAGTTACTACGAAGGGTGAATACTTCTTCACCTTCTTATTATACTCTAACCAGATGTATTCGTCAAGTAAAAAATGATTAATATGACGAATAAAATTCAATACTCTATCTAGTATAATAAAGGACTCTATTGATATCTCTTCCGCTATTAATAGTTTTAGAATAATCGGATGTTGATCATCTACACAAGTAAAAATGTTATCAAACGTAATATCATTCTTATCCATGTAATCTCTAATTGATACCATATCTTCTTTGAATGAATACTTCAACGATTGTTTTCTTTTCTTCCAATCATTAAACACTCGTTCGGCCTTATCACCTACCATAGAACCTACCCAAGCAGATTGGTCAGTCACCATGTTAGATACAAAAAAATCAACTAAGTCCTCTTTATATTTATTTTCTAATTTCTCAAAAAAGAACTTATCTTTACGTTTTAAAAAAGTTTCTTCTTTTACTCTCGCCTTCCCTTTGTACTTAAAATAATCATAACTATCCGACTTAAAATGATTCTTTAATGCGACATATGTTTTATACGCATTATAGCCTGGATAATACATTACACGGGCAAGCAACTTAGTTTTTCTTTTAATAAGTTTAGATTACTAGCTTCAGCTTCAATTTTAGAACGGATAACTTTATTTAATAACTTAGGGATTACCTCAATTTCTATTTCATTTGTAGTACAATAATGCACAATAGCATCAATATAAGATTCGCCTGTACTTAGAACAAATTCTTCTAAGTGTAAGTTGAAAGAGATCCTATCAATTATCATTTAAGCCACCTACAGTAGTTCTAATAATATCATCAGTCAAAGGCTCTGGATAATAGATTTCTAATACTACACAAGCACTCTTACTATGAAACCAATGGTATTCGTTTGGTTTAACTGTAGTAAACATACCCGGGCTTAGAGACGTAGTATCAACTAGATCATAATCATTCTTACGAACGTTAATATCCATAAGACCACTAATACAATAGAAACCATTCCATTTGTGTTCATGTTTATGTTCAGAACAACGATAGCCTGGATTAGTTGTAATCTTATGTAACTCAATAAAGGGTGTTACTAAGATTGGTTCTGTAGAACCCCATACTTTACCATAAATCATTTAACAACTCCATCAATATCTAATAATTGTTTCAAAACCTTTTCAAAATCATCTAGTCTAATCATATTAGGGCCGTCAGAAGGGGATGACATAGGGTCAGGGTGAACTTCCATGAAGACACCGGCAACACCCACTGCAACGGCGGCTTTAGCTATAACAGGAGCGAATCTACCGTCCCCACCGCTCTTATCACCACCTCCGCCAGGGTGCTGAACGGCATGAGTACAATCGATAACAATAGGATAGGAATTACCATTACTACTTCCATCTTTCATAATCTCCAATGATCTCATATCAACAACTAAATTATTATAGCCGAACGTAGTACCACGTTCTGTTACTATAACTCTATTATAACCTAAATTCTCTATCTTGTCAACCACATTCTTCATTTCCCATGGAGAAAGAAATTGACCTTTTTTAACATTAACTGGTTTGCCTGTCTTAGCGGCCGCTTCTAATAAGTCAGTTTGTCTACATAGAAAGGCTGGTATTTGAATGATAGATGTATTGATAATTTCAGCTTGCCAAGAATCGTGTACATCTGTTATAGTAGGGATGCCCAGTTCTGTTTCGATATGATCAAATACATTCATAGCAAGATCGATGCCTTGACCTCGATAGCCTTTACTAGAAGTACGATTAGCTTTATCAAAACTCATTTTAAAACAAAAGTTGACATCGTACTTCTTACACGTTTCTGATAAAGAAGTAGCAATGTCAACGGCTAGGCTAGAATTTTCAAATACACAAGGTCCAGCTATAATGGATAGTTTTTTATTATTATCAAGACCTTCATAAAAATCATTCATAAAAGATATGACTCCCTATAATTGTTGCTACTTTCATCTCTTTAGACCATTTCGGATTTACGTCTTTAGTATGATAGTGTGTTGAACCCAACGTAAAATCTTCTATGGTATAAAGTAAAAGGTTGCGGGCTATGTATATAGAATTATCCCACGAACTTTTATTTCTAGGATTGTCAGATTTGCCATCACAATACCAAGAGAAATGACATTTATTAATTACTGGTACATTATTCCAGTGCTTCGCTTGTTTAACTACACCGCAGATAGTATTAGGAAACCTATCGCTTTTAACACGATTTTGTGTAACTAGTCCTACAGCATATTGGCCTCTTCTATCTTCTCCTCTTGATTCGAAGTAGATATTTTTAGCAAGGCATTCAAGTTCTTCTTGATTTATCTCTACATGATGTGACTTAGCTTCTCCTGGACATATTAGTATGGCAGCAAATGCTATGGCAAAAAACACTAGAGATCCAGTAATAAATCTAACCAATCCCTCTTCAGAGATTTTCAACAATATTCTTTTCCTTAGTGGTTGAAAGTTAGGCCCGTTATTTAACAGGGTGGAGCCTATACCCCGTGATACTTATTCAGTTTAGGCCGCTAGGCGATATTCTGAATAGTTGTCAACTGCAATATTATCGTTTGCATTTATATTGTTTGCACGATACGGTGTAGCTCACCGGTTACCTCGATTTGACCATTACTACGTCAGTCGATCCTGTTTCGCCCCCATCATAAATACACCACTATGGTGTTATGGTGTGCTTATGGTGGAGGCGCGGGGTACTGCCCCCCGGTCCTGAACGTCTATGCCGTCTCCTCTCAAACAGTAACAAACCTATTTATCTCCTTCACGTTCTCTAGCAACTCGATCCAGATACCGCTCATATTCTTCACGAATCTTAGGATCTTTGAAAGGGCCTTCATATAGAAAATCCATCACTCTCTCCATCATCATCATTCACTATACACATTATAGCAAAAGTCTAACCGTTTGTCAAGTCTTTTTTTTAGAAAACTATCTTAAAATCTACTAGCAATAAAGTCATGACTCCGCCTATCAGAACTAGATCTGCACATATACTCCAAATTATATATGCTCTAAACAAATATTTGCCTATTTCCTTTACAAAGGGGTTCTTCATCAGATTCCCCCACGATCAATTGTACCATTATTGGTCTCCTTTTTATTTTAACTTATTTATCATGAGAGTTTCTTTCAGTACAGAAAGATTTTTATCTCTGATAATATAACCATTCTCAGATGGAAGACCAGCTTTAGATAGTTTCCACGAACCCTCATCCGTCCCATCACTTTGTGGGGTGATCCAACAAATCCGTTTACCCTCATATAGACCTTCCCAGTATTTTATAACTTTTACTGGATGGCCGCCAACCGAACCATAATGTTCAGTCCAAGTAATTTTAGATTCTTCCATTTTATCCTCTTCGCTGGCTCCGGAGGAGGGATTCGAACCCCCGACAAAGAGATTAACAATCTCCTGCTCTACCACTGAGCTACACCGGATTAACCTAGATGGACATTTAAATTCTTGATTCGTTCTGACCGGGTCATCTTTCGCTTGCGAGATTGAATCGCAGATGGTCGTGGCCTTCGAAGTCGAAACTTTTGTGACTTGATTACCTTTTTTAGCATCTTCATGACACTCTCTTTCATCTTTCTTTTAATAGAAAATTAATAGTCTCTGGGTATATCAAATGCTCTATTTTTTGTAGTCTGATATGCAACGTATCTTCAGTATCCCACTTTTCTATATATATTGGTTGCTGGGATATAATTTCACCCGTATCCATGCCCTCATCCACATAATGTACTGTCACTCCCGTACACTTCACACCATAGTCCAAAGCTTGTTCTACGGCCGTGATGCCAGGAAATGAAGGCAATAACGAGGGATGAATATTCACACACTTCTTACTCCATGTCCGGGTAAATTCATTACTCAGTAGACGCATAAAGCCAGCTAATACGATTAATTTGACATCATTGTTAAGACAGAACTCCGTAACTTTATTCTCAAGGGTACTAAGGCTAGACACTGCTTCCGTGGGGATATCAGCATCTTTAGCCCTTTGTAAGCCCTTTGCATTAGAGTTATTAGAGAATACTTTTTTGATATCAAACCCATAATCGATTAGGGCCTGTAGATTGCTTCCATTTCCTGAGACTAGAACAACGATACTTTTAGAAGGAGATTCGTTCAAATTGTATTCAATATAGCCCTTATCATTGCCATAGGCTGTTCCAGTC
>Ga0308019_10002565_pt1 | contig 10320 bp, 8 predicted proteins | sample Neamet284_FD_203135 | JGI IMG/M metagenome (GOLD analysis project Ga0308019, IMG submission 203135) | Marine microbial communities from water near the shore, Antarctic Ocean - #284 | ecosystem: Environmental > Aquatic > Marine > Unclassified | place: Southern Ocean | collected 2014-10-01
GTTCTAACCCAAAATTCTCTATTGTCATCTCCTTGAAACATGACATTATCTTTTTGTGTTTGATGATAAAAAATAGCTTTTCTTTTTCTTAATATTTGGTTAGGACTCATTGGAACTGACATATCAATTTGATGGGTTTCCCATTCATGCCATGCTCCTCTATATAACCAAACCCAACAGTCTTTCATGAATTTTTGACTTTTTAAATCTTGTAAAACATCGAAAAATACATCCAGACAAACCTTGTGTGTTCCATGAGGATCAGCTAAATCTCCAGCTGCATAAATTTGATGAGGTTTTATTTCTGAAATAATATTACTCATTATTTTTTTATCATCTAACGAAGGCATAGACTTTTTAACAGAACCTGTTTCATAGAAAGGAAGTCTTAAAAAGTGCACATTGGAATCAGGAATACCAACAAATCTAGTAGCTCCAAGAGATTCTTTTTCTCTAATTAGGCCTGCTATATTTCTAACTTTTTTGTTATTTAAGATTTCATTATTGAACTTTAATAAACTTATTAATTCTTCATCTTTTTTATTTGAAAAACTCTGATAAACTTCAACATACTTAAGTACGTCAGAGTTAGATACGGCAATATTACCAGATGTTTGATACGCTACATGAACTTCATGCCCTTGAGAAACTAGTCTATCAAAGGTGCCTCCCATAGAAATCACATCATCATCTGGGTGAGGACTAAAAATAAGCACCCTCTTTTTAGAGGGGCTAGCTCTTTCTGGTCTATATGTATCTTCAACATCAGGTTTTCCACCAGGCCAACCGGTTATGGTTCGTTGAATCTTATTAAATATTTCTAGATTTATTTCATAAGGTGATTGATGTAATAGCAGTTCAGATAAATTATTTTCGTTATAATCAGATTCTGTTAAACTTAATACTGACTTTTTAGTTGTCTCACAAAGCCAAATCACTGCTTTAGCTTTAAGCTCATTATCCCATTTACAAGACCCTACTTTCCATGGAGATTTAATTCTAGTTAAATCTGATGAAGATGAATTATCTAATACAAAAGTTACATTATTATGTTTTTGTAAAAAACTGGCAGGTATGTTTGAATCAATTTCGTTTTCAATAGCTTTTTTAATAACAGATGATTTGTTTTGTCCCCATGCAAGTAAAACTATTCTTTTAGATTTTCTAATAGTTTTAATTCCCATGGTAATAGCAGTAGTTGGGACATTCTCAATGCCATAAAAAGATTTTCTTGCATCATTTCTAGTAATGTAGTTAAGGTGAACTCGTCTAGTTAATGAATCATAATTTGATCCGGGTTCATTAAAACCAATATGACCTGTTCTTCCAATACCTAAAAGTTGAAAATCAATCCCACCTAAATCTGCAATTTTCTGATCATATTTCTGACAATGATCATTAACTTCGTCGTTCGTTAAGTCACCTTTTGGGATGAAAATATTTTCAGGTTTTATGTCAACATGCGAAAATAAATGAACACTCATAAAGTGGTGATAACTTTGAATATTATCATTTTTCATAGGAAAATACTCGTCTAAATTAAATGATATTACATTTGAAAAACTAAGTCCATCCTCTTTGTGCATTCTAACAAGCTCATTATATACAGATATAGGAGAAGAACCAGTGGCTAGCCCTAATACGCAGTTTTGTTTCTTTTTTTGCTTATTCTTAATTAATTCGGCTATTTCATTTGCAACTATTTTAGATGCATTTTTTGGATCTTCAAAAATAACACTATGGATTTTTTCAAATCTTGTTTGCTCTAGTGTTCCAGGAGATTTATAATTAATTATCATTTTATATTTTTTAATTTATTCCAATTATATTTTAGTCCCCAAGCAAAAACAAATGCAATAGTCAAGAAAGAGATGCCGTTATTGATATCTCCATAAATGAAATATCCTGTTGAGAATAATATTGAATAAATGGCTAAGCAGCCACATATCATGCATAAAATCCCAAGAGGAACTGACCAAGTATTTTCGTCATTACCCTTGTCAAAGAAAATATTTTTATTTGCAGCTTCAGATTTAATCTTCTTCCACCCTGGACCTCCTGGATTAGTTTTTTTACAAAAATTAATTAATGTTTCCGTTAGATCTGGTTTAGTTAAAAAAGTTACTATTACCCAAATTATAGTTGTAAATAAAACAACCGATGGAAATTTATAGTAAGATGGAAACATCCCTGAGTCTGAAAACAAAGTATCTCCTAGTGAAGAAAAGTTTAAAATAATCGATACAAATCCAGAAACAAACATTGCTGAAATTTCACTCCATGCATTTATTCTCCACCAAAACCATCTTAAAATAAAAATCAGTCCAGTTCCAGCTCCAAACATCAGAATAACATCAAATAATTGAAGAGCATTAGTTAAAAATAACGCGAAAACAGCACTGATAACAAATAGAGTTACCGTAGAAATTCTTCCAACATTAACTAATTGTTTTTCAGTAGCATTCTTATTTATTTGTTGCTTATAAAAGTCATTTACAATATATGAAGATCCCCAATTAAGGTGAGTTGATATAGTTGACATATATGCAGCAACAAGTGAGGCTACTACCAATCCTAATAGTCCAGAGGGAAGCATAGTTAACATTGCAGGATATGCAAGATCGTGTCCTAACTTATCATCAGATATTCCAGGAAAAGCATTTTGAATACTTGCTAAATCAGGAAAAATAACCAGCGAAGCTAATGCAACAATAATCCAAGGCCAAGGCCTTAGTGCATAATGCATAACATTAAAGAAAAAGGTAGCTCCTATTGCATGATTTTCATCTTTTGCAGCAAGCATTCTTTGGGCGATATAACCACCACCACCCGGTTCAGCTCCAGGATACCAAGAACTCCACCATTGCACCGCAAGTGGCACGATAAGCAGCGGAATATAAACATCTGGATCATCAAAATTTGGAATAATAGAAAGTTTGTCAGCAACATTTTCATTTGAAATTAAATTTGCCATTCCACCAATTTCAGGAAGATTTACCAAGTAATACGCCGCGCCAATTGATCCAGCCATTGCAACGAAAAATAAAATAAAATCTGTATAAACAACACCTCTAAAGCCACCAACTGTACTAAAAACTACCGTAATTGAACCTGCATAAAGAATAGTTTCCATTGGAGTTAGTCCTAGCATTATCTCACCAATTTTTATCGCTGCTAATGTGACTCCAGACATAGCCATTACGTTAAATATAACTCCAAGATAAATTGCTCTAAAAGCTCTTAAAAATTTCCCACCCCATCCACTGTATCTCAGTTCATAGAATTCCATGTCAGTAGACACATTTGATCGTCTCCAAAGTTTAGCATAAACAAAAACTGTTAAAAGCCCTGTTAAAAGAAAAGCCCACCAAACCCAATTTCCAGAAACACCATTATTTCTGACAATATCGGTAACTAAATTGGGCGTGTCTGTAGAAAAGGTAGTAGCAACCATAGAAATTCCTAGTAACCACCACGGCATATTTCTTCCAGATAAAAAATATTCTGAGGAACTTGAAGAAGATTTTTTTGAAACCCAAAAACCAATAGTAAGAGTTATTGAGAAAAAACCAATAATTATAAATATATCAAGTGAAGATAGATCGATCATTTTTTTAATGTTAATTAAATTTAGTTTATAACTCCTTAAATTTAATCAATAAATAGCTAAAAAGATATAAAGCATAGACTAACTCAATTATTTTAAATATTTCTGTACTTCTAAAATATCCTTTTTTGAAGTTAAATCTAAAACAGTGTCTGAAATTGGAATTCCCAAAACACTGTTAGGTTTTTTTAAAATCATGTTTTTTAAAACATCTGGTATCTCCTTCTCGTCTCTTAAATCATTTAATGGACAATTTTCAAAAAACTTAAAACTATAAGCCCCACTAAACTTAAAAAGATTCATATTAACTCTTACTTTGCCAGAATTATCTAAATATTTATTAATCAATTCCGTCTTAGGTTTTTCGATAATATATTCTAAGAAATTATTTTCATTCATTTTGATGACGGAAAAAGAACTAATTCTCTTTTCTGAGAAATTCAAGCCATCACGATTGTAGGACATAAGAGCATTTTCAGCTTTACTAAATCTTATTTTTGATAATGATTTAATTGAATATAAATTATCTCCATTACAAACACAAAAAGATGTGGATTTTAAAATAGGAAATTGATTTAGAGTCTGTAAGACAGCATCAGCAGTGCCTAAAGGCCTAATTCTATTATTTGGCAAGTATTGTATCGAAAATTTAATATTTACTTCATTCGATTTAAGATTACTATTATTTCTAAAAAGATCGGCTTTTTCGCTAGTAACTATATATATATTTTTAAACCCTGATTGTACTGCATTTGAAATTAAATAACTAATAAATGGTTTTTTCTCAATCCCAAATTCGATTAAAACTTTGCTCTTTGAATTAGCAGCATCAACCTGATCACTTGACAATTTAACATTCTTAACTGGCTTTTTCATTCTTGAAGAAGCTCCAGCTGCCATGATAATTATTGAATTTGTCATTTTAAAAAATTCCTTTTGATATATTAAATCTAAAAAAAAATAGAATTGCTAAAAAAAAGAGAATTTAATATAAAGTAATGAAAGTTTATTCATACATACTTTTATATTAAAGTTAATAAATTCATAACTATCAATTAAATTACACAATGATTATCTTTGTAACATGGTAAAACAAAATTTTAACAATAAAATTGATGGCTTTTCTAAATTATCAAAAGAAGAAAAAATAGCATGGGTTAGTTCAACTTATTTTAAAAGCAACCCAGAATCAGACAAATTGTTAAAACAATATTGGAATGACGATATAGATTTACAAAAAACACATGATGAGTTCACTGAAAATACTATTTCTAATTTTTATCTCCCTTTAGGCATAGCACCAAATTTTTTAATTGATGGAAAAGACTACACCATTCCTATGGCAATTGAAGAAAGTTCGGTTATTGCAGCAGCTTGTAAAACAGCTAAGTTTTGGAGAGAAAGAGGAGGTTTTAAAACTACTATTTTAAATTTTAAAAAAACAGGCCAAGTTCATTTTATCTTTTATGGAAATAAAGAAAAATTATTTGATTTTTTTAAAAAAATCAAATCTTTATTAATTAGAGAATGCAAAGGAATAAACTCTAATATGGCTAAAAGAGGGGGAGGAATTCTTGATGTTGAAATCATTGATAAGACAATTGATATACCCAATTATTATCAGCTAAATGCTACTTTTGACACTGTCGATTCTATGGGGGCTAATTTCATCAATTCATGTCTTGAACAATTTTCTGAAACTTTAAAAAAAGAAGCAATTTCTAATTCAAATTTTTCTAATAATGAAAAAAATATTGAAATAATAATGAGCATATTAACTAACTATGTTCCGGACTGTTTAGTTAAAGCTGAAGTAAGCTGTTCGTTAAAAGAATTAAGTGATGACAAAAATTTTAGTGGAAAAAAATTAGCTGAAAAGTTTCTTCAAGCAATACAAATAGCAAAAACTCAAAAAGAAAGAGCAGTGACCCACAATAAGGGAATCATGAATGGTGTAGATTCTGTAGTTATAGCAACTGGAAATGATTTTAGAGCTATTGAAGCCGGAGTTCATGCTTACGCATCAAAAGATGGATTTTACACAAGCTTATCTGACGCAAAAGTTGTCAAAGATATTTTTACTTTTTCAATAGAGCTTCCTATTTCGTTAGGAACTGTTGGAGGAATAACAAACCTTCACCCACTAGTGAAATGGTCACTCAAATTACTTGGAAATCCATCTGGAAAAGATTTAATGAAAATTGTTGCCGTAGCTGGACTTGCACAAAATTTTGGCGCTATAAAGTCTTTAATAACATCTGGTATCCAAAAAGGACATATGAAAATGCATTTAATTAATATTTTAAACACATTAAATGCAGATGAATTTGAAAAGAAAGAAATGATTGAATATTTCAAAAAACATACTGTTACTTACAGCAGTGTTGAAAAAGCACTTAAACAATATAAAAATGGATTATAGTGGCACTAGTTATGGAAAAGTATTATTAACCTCAGAATACTTTGTTTTAAAAGGATCCTTAGCCCTAGCAATTTCAACTAAATACAGTCAATCTCTTGAATTTAAATTTATGCAGTCCAATAATTTAATTTGGGAAGCATATGATGAAAAAAAACAAGTTTGGTTTAATACGGAATTTGAGCTTCCCAGTTTGAAAATCATTAAAAATGAAAATGAAAAAAGCAGAGTATTACAATCAATCTTATTGTCGGCACAAATATTAAATTCTAAATTTTTAAATCACTCACAAGGTGGGAAGGTTAAAACCAAACTTAATTTCCCAACAAACTGGGGACTAGGAAGTTCTTCAACTTTGATAAACAACATTTCCAATTGGGCTAATATAAATCCATATGAATTATTATGGTCAAACTTTAAAGGAAGTGGCTATGATATTGCTTGTGCAAAAACAAAAAGCTCTATTTTATACCAACTAAACAATAACAAACCGGTTGTGAAGAAAGTAAATTTCAAACCTGTTTTTTTTAAAAATTTATTTTTTATTTACTTAAATAAAAAACAAAATAGCAATAAACAAATCAAATTTTTTAATAATAAAAAATCAGAAAATTCAATGTTAATTGACACATTTTCTCAGCTAACCATAGAGTTTTTTGAATCTAAAAAATTAATTGATTTTCAAAATTGTATAAAAAAACATGAAAGTTTATTGTCTTCACACCTAAAAATAAAAACAGTTAAAGAAAAGCTTTTTAAAGATTATAACGGAGAAATTAAAAGTCTTGGTGCTTGGGGAGGAGATTTTGTTTTAGCCGCAGGTCATACAAACACTCCAGAATATTTTAGAAATAAAGGCTTTAATACTATTATTAGATATAACGAAATGTTTTAATAAAAAGCCTGCTTTATAAAGTTTGGCACGATTTCTGTAATATTAATGTTAACATAATATTTTTGGTTAGTTGTTGTTAAAACGCCTTTGTTTTCCAAAAAAATAAGGGCGTTTTTCCTTTTCAAAACTTTACATCTAAAACCTTGCTAAAGCCTGCATGAAGAGGGTTTAAGTACGGGTTGCTTTTCATTCTCATTGAATTTCCGTATCCGATACAGTATGAATCGTTACATAAAACACTCTCTCCTCCCATAACTTTTTTAGTACTATAAGGTTCCATTGAATCACAACTATTTTTCGGACCTTGAGAATTGTTGTTAGTTTTATATGACAGTATTATTTATCACTATGATTATTACAAGAAAAACAAATAATTAAAACAGGTTTTAGATTCATACTTCTAAATGTTTAGTATCTAAAAATGTGTCATTTGTACTTTAAAAAGAATAGTTAGTCTCTTTTTAAATGAATTTAGCTGATTTTATTTGTAAATTATTATTTTTAATAAAATAGAATTACACATTTCATGAATGAACAACTAGCTAAGCAGTACTGGAAAAAAAATATAAAATACTTAATAATACTTCTTTCAATTTGGTTCACTGTCTCTTTTGGTTTTGGCATCATCCTTATTGATGAGTTAAATCAATTTAAAATAGGAGGATTTAAATTAGGATTTTGGTTTGCTCAACAAGGCTCTATTTATGTCTTTGTTGCCTTAATATTGGTTTACATATTATTAATGAATAGGTTAGATAAAAAGTTTAATTCAAAAAGATCATCATGAGTTTGCAATTATGGATATGGCTAATGGTTGGAGTAACTTTTACGCTTTATATTGGAATTGCTATTTGGTCAAAAGCAGGATCAACAAAAGAATTTTATGTTGCTGGAAGTGGAGTTTCTCCCATTGCTAATGGAATGGCTACAGCTGCCGATTGGATGTCTGCTGCTTCATTTATTTCAATGGCTGGTCTAATTTCTTTTATGGGTTATGATGGCTCAGTTTATCTAATGGGCTGGACAGGAGGATATGTTCTTCTTGCACTATTACTAGCTCCATACTTAAGAAAATTTGGGAAATTTACTGTTCCTGATTTTATTGGGGACAGATACTACTCCAATACTGCAAGAGTAGTCGCTGTTATTTGCGCTTTAATTATATCCTTTACTTATGTAGCTGGACAAATGAGAGGAGTGGGGTTGGTTTTTTCAAGATATTTGGAAGTAGACATTAACACTGGAGTTTTTATTGGGATGGCAATTGTACTATTTTACGCTGTTTTAGGTGGAATGAAAGGAATAACATACACTCAGGTAGCTCAATATTGTGTTCTTATTTTTGCCTTTATGGTTCCTGCTATTTTTATATCTATTCAAATGACTGGAAATCCTATTCCACAAATTGGTTTCGGTTCTCAAGGAACCGACGGAATGTATTTACTAGATAAACTAGACGGCTTAAGCAGAGAATTAGGCTTTCATCAATATACTTCTGGATCTAAATCCAAGTTAGATGTCTTTTTTATAACAGCTGCATTAATGGTCGGAACTGCTGGTCTTCCCCATGTAATAGTTAGATTTTTTACTGTAAAAAAAGTAAGCGATGCCAGAAAATCTGCTGGATGGGCTCTTCTTTTTATTGCAATACTTTATACAACTGCACCAGCAATTGCAGTTTTTGCCAGAATAAACTTAATTGAAACGGTTAGTGAAAAAAGGTATGATGAATTACCTGGATGGTTTGATAATTGGGAGAAGACTGGGTTATTAACTTTTGATGATAAAAATAAAGATGGTCTTGTGCAATATCTTGCCGATCCCAAATTAAATGAATTAAGTATTGATAGAGATATTATGGTAATGGCAAATCCAGAAATTGCTGAACTGCCTAACTGGGTGATTGCTCTATTAGCAGCAGGTGCTTTAGCAGCAGCACTTTCAACTGCAGCTGGACTTCTTTTAGTAATATCTGCATCTGTATCACATGACCTTATTAAAAAAATAATCAAACCTGACGTTTCTGAAAAGGGAGAACTTATAGCTGCAAGAGTTTCTGCATTCTTTGCAGTTCTTTTAGCTGGATATTTCGGAATAAATCCTCCTGGTTTTGTTGCCGCTACTGTAGCTTTAGCTTTTGGACTCGCAGCTGCATCATTTTTTCCAGCCATTGTTATGGGAATCTTTTACAAAAGAATGAACAAAGAAGGAGCCGTTTCAGGAATGATAGTAGGACTTTTGTTAATGCTTTTTTACATGACAAAATTTAAATTCGGATGGTTTGGCGGAGGAACTAGTGATGACTGGTGGTTTGGTGTATCACCCGAAGGATTTGGAACCTTCGCTATGTTAGCTAACTTTATAGTTTCACTTATTATTTGTCATTTAACTGCAAAACCTCCTAAAGAAATTCAGGAATTGGTTGAAAGAATTAGAATTCCATCTATAGAATAAATGAAAAAAATAACTCTAATTATTACTTTATTTTTTATATCAAATATTAATTCTCAGAATTTAGATTTATTTGAAAAAGAAATTTTTATAAATGGTAAAGACACGCTTAAATACAGGGTTTTAAAACCACATGATTTTAGTGCAAACAAAAATTATCCACTCCATTTATTTCTTCATGGTGTTGGTGAAAGAGGAGATGACAATGAAAAACAGTTAGTTCATGGTGCAAGTCTTTTTTTAAATGAAAATAATAGAAAAAATTATAAATCTTGGGTGATTTTTCCTCAATGTAGCGAAGAATATGAGTGGGCTGACATGAGTTTTAATCCAACAGATAAGGAATCAATGTACAGAAATGTAAATGGAATTGATTCTAGTAATAGCTTAAATCTTGTTATCAAATTGATGGATTCATTAACCCAAACTAAAACAGTTAATAAAAATAAAGTTTACGTTAGTGGACTTTCTATGGGAGGAATGGGAACATTTGAAATATTATCTAGAAGACCTGAAATGTTTGCTGCTGCTACACCAATTTGTGGAGATGGCAGGATTGAAACCGTAAATGAATATGCTAAAAATACACCATTATGGATTTTTCATGGCTCTAGCGATAGAGTTGTTAGTCCTAATAATTCTTTAAAAATGACAAAAGCTATAATTGATAAAGGAGGAAGTCCTAGAATAACATTCTACGAAAATGTTGGCCATAATAGCTGGAATAATGCTTTTTCAGAAAAAGATTTTTTAAAATGGATACACTCAAAATCTAAAAAATAAAAAAATGTACATTACCAAAAAAATATTCATACTATTTATACTAAATATTGCTATGGCAAATAACATACAGGGGCAAGTAACCTATGTTCCTGGTGGAGGAACATTAGAGGATTGGGCTAATTTAGAGAAATTTAGAGAGTCTAATTCGAAAATTATGGATTTTGA
>Ga0308019_10002568_pt1 | contig 10312 bp, 7 predicted proteins | sample Neamet284_FD_203135 | JGI IMG/M metagenome (GOLD analysis project Ga0308019, IMG submission 203135) | Marine microbial communities from water near the shore, Antarctic Ocean - #284 | ecosystem: Environmental > Aquatic > Marine > Unclassified | place: Southern Ocean | collected 2014-10-01
CGGCTCACACCAAGGGTGAGTCCACCACGGCCATTTGAGCGGCCACGTTGTCCACGAACTTTGTTTCCGCTTGCGTGGCGAGTACCACGGTAGCACTTCATAGTTCGAAGACGGTCAATGTCGTCTTTAAGAGTAAGAGATACTTGCTGTCCGGTGAGATGCAATTCATCTCCGGTTTCAAGATCACGTTGTCGGTTGAGCATCCAGAGCGGAACAGTTTCCGCATAGCCTTCAATTGCCACTCGTAGTGATTCCTGTTCTTCGACCGAGAGGTGGCCGGCGAGAGAAGCAGGGTCAAATCCAGTGTTCTTGCAAATCTGAATCGCAGTTCGTGGACCAACGCCCCGAACAGCAGTCAATGCTGTTGCAAGGGTTTTCAGTCCATCCATATCGGTATCAGCCATTCGCAAAATGTAAGAGAAATCTTCTCCTAAATCTTCTTCCTTCTGTCGTGCCATAGTGTTTCACCTCTCCTTAACACAGAGTGTCAAGCAGGTTCCCGACCCAACTCCCCTATATCAAGACCGCGATGCATCTTCGCGGTACTGAGAACCGAAAACACTTGATTACTGAGCGGCTTTTACGAAGGATGAGTGGTGTGAAAAAAGCGAACATTATTCAGCGATACAAATGAGGAGCATTTCATCTCCGGGTTGCTGCACAAGAAAAGCCTCTCTTTTTCCATGCCTTTTGGCGAGTTGGCGGTCAATTGCTCCCTGTATTTTTGGCTGAATCTCTGGTGCGAGTGGAACGCGAACAGTCATCTTCGCAATGTCGTGTTCAAGAATCAATTCGACCAATTTGTCAACAGTTTCAAGGCCGAGTTTAATCCGAGCTAAAGCGACAACTCGACCAGTTGCTTGAACCAACATTCGGTCCATTGGACGCTCAAGACGGAGAGCATGTTGATGATGAATTTGAGGGCGGCGTCCTTCAATCACGCTCCAAGATACGTGTTCAGATTTTGTAACGGTGTTCAACCATTCATCCGCAAGACCACTCTCAACAAGCGCAGCGTCGAGGATACTGACTCTTTCTCCTCGTCTTGGAGGTTGGCGTACTGGTGTTGGCATGCCATCACCGGAACCAATCCCAATACCGCCGGAAATCACATGGGTTTCTTCAGCAATCGATGGAGGAATGCGGACAAAACGGCGGGCGACACCTGCGGTGGCGGCACTTCCAAGCCACAAAGCGAGACGGTCAACGCGCCCCCGTCCCCTCGATGTCCAAACCCAAGTACGGTTGATTCCGCTCCAAACTTCATCGACCATCGATTCGACCTCGAGACGTTGGGCGTGTGTAAGTCGTGGTGACAAATCTAGAAGCAAAGCGGGACCGTTTTTCCCTTCTGCCAAATACGGCGCCCATCCCGTGAACACCTCATCAAGTCGAGGTGCCATTTCTTCAAGGCCGTGCGTCCTACTGTTTCGGGGGCGCGCGGGGTCCAAATGGAGTAAGGCGATGTTAGGAAATTGTTCAAGTTTGAGATGGTCTGCAATGGCTGCACAAACGGCCGCTCCATCCCGCCCATCTCCGGCGATAATGCGAGTGTTTTGCATCCGAGCCGAATCTCTTTCATTACGATATACGGCGATAGACTGCAAATTAACAGCACTTGCTTGAGCGCGCATTACATCTATTTCTACTCCAATTCCAGGCCGCTGAAGGAGGGCCATATGGGCGCCGAGTTGAATGCCACTGCCGCATGCACAATCCAATATGTAACCATCAGGGAGTGACAATTGCGTCAAGAGATTCGAACGGGCTAAAGCAACTTGCCAGGGCGTCGCTAATGGCTTTCCCTGACTCGCATGAAAAAAGATCAATGCGCCAGCAGCAGTAGCGTCAGGTGCAAACTCCGTTAAACCAACCGAATCGGTCGTTTTTGGATTGAATATTTCAACCATATATCTGCCTCATTGGCCGGCAACATCACTTCGAGTCATGATGCTTTCAAAATGAATTCCAGCGGCTGAAAATGCTTCCTTAGCCCCTTCTTCTCGGTCAACAATACTGATGACTGCAATGACTTTGCATTCCGTGTCTCGATGAATTCGTTCAACTGCTTGAATGGCTGAACCACCCGTTGTTGTGACGTCTTCGACGATGACAATGGTGCCTCCTCCTTCAAGCGAAGAGCCTTCAATTCCAGGGGGGTTGTTGGTTTTCCTTCCTCCCCGGCCCTTTGGCTCCTTTCGAACCATGAATCCAAGTCGTGGCGTTCCAGCGGCAGAGGTGGCGACCGCAATGGCGGTTAAAGGCACAGCACCGAGTTCCAATCCTCCAACAAAATCAACTTCTAAAGCGTCCATTCGAAGATTAAAAAGCGCCCCGAGGTGATGGGTCGATTCAGGGTGCATCATGACTGGCTTTGTGTCGAAAAACCAACGTGAATGCCGGCCACTTGCCAAGGTGAACGCATCATCACTTCCGCCATCGATAAAGGCCAAATCCCGTACAAGTTCGACCAAACGGGGCCAACTGGAATGAGCGCGGACGCTCGGGTGGACGGACATCAAACGGTGGTTTTGCCCCGCATCAATGAACTTTGCTTCTCATGGTTACGAAACGACAGCCATGTGATTTGAACGCGGCACTCATAAACGGTCGCCCTCAAGAGGCAAGGGAATAACATGCCTCCGTCGGATGAAATAGGTCAAAAACGAAGGCATAACCCCCTTCTCGGCCTTGACATCGAACGCCTAGAGGCTGAAATGGAATCGTATCAGCAGTGGCTTGATGAACACGCAGATGAAGCCTACATCGTTGCAGAGCAAGCCAGAAGTCTTGGATACGACCACAAAGAGTACGTCGAGATTCCACGAGCTGCAGACCTTGCTGGCCGGACCGAAAAACTTCTCGTCGAATACTTAGATGGGTATGAAGTCGCAGACGATATTCGTAAACTTTTAGCTGAACACGACCGAGAATCAACCTCAATTATGATGGCCCAAAGCGTCGCTCGAGGTTTCCGAGAACAAGGCCATGACTTGATCACCGCCATCGACGTCGGCCTCCGGGTTGGTTTGGCAATTCTAACCGAAGCCGTTCTTGTAGCACCACTGGAAGGAATCAGCGAAGTACGCCTCCTCAACAACATCGACGGGTCTCAATTTGTGTCAGTGCATTTTGCCGGGCCCATCCGAGCAGCTGGTGGAACGGCTCAAGCCCTTGCAGTCTTGATTGCTGACATGATTCGTCGAGAATTCAACATCGGTCATTATCAGCCCACCGACCCAGAAGTCGAGCGTGTAAAGGAAGAGTTCGGACTGTATCGAGGTAATTTGCAATACCGCCCGTCACCCGCCGAGATTGATGAAATTGTTCGCGCTTGCCCAGTCATGATCAATGGCGAATCAACAGAGAAAATTGAATGTTCGGGGTACGGGCGAGTCCGTAATATCGACGAGGCACGAATTCGCGGCGGTGTCTTACTTGTCATCGGGGAAGGAATGTGTCTGAAGGCTCCGAAAATTCAGAAGCACACCGAACGCCTTCAAGTTCCCGGATGGGAATTTATTTCGAAGTTTGCCTCAAAAGGAAAATCAGAAGATGAACACGGGGATGGCCCCCGATTTAAATCCCGTAAAGTTCCGCCGATTACGAAATTTATGAAAGACATTATCGCCGGACGCCCAGTTTTTGGTGCACCCCTCCAACCCGGAGGTTTTCGTTTGCGATATGGCCGTGCACGACCCTCAGGCCTAGCAGCCGCTTCAACCAACCCCGCCTCGATGCTGGCGATGGATGATTTCATCACCATCGGTACGCAGATGAAAATTGAACGCCCAGGAAAGGCGTGTGCTATCACGCCATCCGATGATACCGATGGCCCTTGGGTTGTCTTACGAGACGGACGTTTCCTCCGCCTGGATGATGCGAAAAGTTACACGGCAATCACCTCGAAAGTTGGTTCGGTTTGGGATAACGGTGAACTTGTCATCGGTTATGGCGAATTTATGGAGAATAACAAGAATTTGGTACCTGCTGGGTATTCGAATGACTGGTGGGCAAGCGACCTGCTTGAAGAGTTAAATTCCGATGCCGCACTTTCTGAATTCGCCGAACTCATTGAACAACCCCGTACCTCGTTCCCAGACGGCATACCTGGAATCCATCCCGAAGATGCAGAAGACCCCGATGGACAATTTCATATCCGACGGAAGTGGCATGTTTTCTTGGCGGCTTGTTCGGTTAATTGGGGGCAAAGTAAAGCGGTAGCTCTTCGATTCAAAACCTCCATACCAGCCCCACATAATCTGTGGTTCCTCGATTTGCCGATTGAGTGGGTGCCCTCCGTTTTGGAAATGATTGAACAAGCAACCATCGAACCATTTGGAACTTCAAACACCCCTCTTCTCGATATCGAAGAAAATCTCAAAGCCATGCCACTTCCTGAAAAGAGGCAACTTAGAATCCTTGGCGGAGTAAAAAACTGGACCCCAAAGGCAATGGATATTTTACGGCCCGAAAGTCTTGATGATTTGGAAGAGTTCGAAATTCCAGGTTTGGATTTACAACCAGTCAAACCGATTTTCGTCAAAGAATTACCTGAGGCCTGGGCGTATATTCAACATGGATTCGCCAAAGCTACAGCAATGATTTTGGGTTTGCGTCACCACCACGATGGCGACGACCTGGTGATTACCTCCGGTTGGCCTGCATTACTCGAAGGCTTCGGATTTGGAGATGAACAAGAAAAACCTCTTTGCATTACCGATGCAAAAACGCGCTTTGAAGAACGAATCATTCAATTACGCCAATGCCAAATCACACTTACCGATGAACGTCAAAGACTCGAAGAACTCCGTCAAGCTCGTGCTACAGTCCGAATCGCAGCCGAAACAAGCGCGCGGCAACGCGGTCTTGGTATTGCGGAAACAGATGAAGTTGGACGACAGGCTGCAACCGAAGTTCCCGACCCTGGGCCCGCAGATCCGAAACTGTATCTCGCTGCTCAAATCCACGAAGATGACCATGATGTTGATGGAATCATGTCGCAAGTTCGAAAAATATCAAACTTACGTTGGGAGCACGCCGCTCCAGTTCGTATCGGATGCAGAATGGGTCGCCCGGAAAAAGCAGCACCGCGAGTCATGAATCCTATGACGCACGCATTATTCCCGATTGATTTGAATGGCGGCAATCAAAGGTTATTGGCGAATGCTGCTGGAAAACAAAGTATACGCGTTCAAATGGGTCGTCGGATTTGCAAGGAATGCGGCAAAGAATCACCCTTCATCCGCTGCCACCACCGAAACGTTGACTCAGAAGGCATTGAACTGGTTGGCGACACATGCAGCGGCCGTACGAAAATGCGAGAATCAGGTAACACAAAACGCCGACGCCGAGGCGAAATTCAGACCGTTCGTTTGGATACGATGATCGAAGATGCCCGTATACGCTTAGGTCTTGACCGCATACCGCGTCAAGTCAAGTGTATGAAACAAATTGCAAGTCGAGACCAAACACCTGAAGCGATTGAAAAGGGCTTGCTGAGGGCGAAACATCAATTGCCCGTGTTTCGAGATGGAACGGTTCGATTCGACATGAGCGACGTACCGATTACGCATTTTACACCACGAGAAATCGGCGTACCTTGGCAAACACTTGAAACGCTTGGATATGCGAATGATTACGAAGGAAACCCCATTCAAAACGATGAGCAAATGCTCGAGATGTTTCCTCAAGATTTCATCGTCAGTAAAAACGCCTGTGATTTCTTTGTCCGTACCTCTCAATATATCGACGAACTCTTGGTTCGATATTATGGCATGGAGCCCTATTATAATGTCAATACTCCAGACGATTTAGTTGGGCATTTAATTTGCGCTTTAGCCCCCCACACATCCGGTGGCGTATTGAGTCGAATCATTGGTTGGGCGGATTGCTCTGGAGGATATGCTCACCCTCTTTTCCATGCAGCAAAACGCAGAAACTGTGACGGTGATGAAGACGCCATCCTACTCTTAATGGATGGTTTACTCAATTTTAGCCGAGAGATATTGCCCGCAAACCGAGGCGGGTTGATGGATGCCCCTCTTGTTCTAACGACGAGATTGAATCCAACCGAAGTCGACAAGGAAGCTCTTAACGTTGATTCCGGCTGGTTTTACAGCCGTGATTTTTATGAAATGACACTTACACAACCTCACCCTAAAGAGTGTGCTGAGAGGATGGATTTCGTTGAACGGAGACTTGGTTCGGTTGCCGCAGTACGAGGGTATGGATATACCCATGATTGCCATGCACTTGACCAAGGCCCAGCACTTTCAGCCTACAAAACACTGGATACAATGATTGACAAAATGAACGGCCAATTAGACCTCGGCCACCGTCTTCGTGCTGTCGATGTTCGCACCGTAGCCTCGAGCGTCGTTCGTTCCCACTTCTTACCTGATTTACGAGGTAACCTCAATGCCTACGGGCGTCAAAAAATCCGTTGCCTCAAATGCGCTCATTCGTACCGCCGTATGCCTGTAGCAGGACACTGTATTCAGCCAAAGCAAGAATCGGGCCGGGGGCTTACGAGTGTCGGTGTAGCAAAATCAGAAGGCGGATTATGTGGGGGCAACCTTGCATTGACTGTTTCAGAAGGTGCGGTTCGAAAATACATCAAAGTCACCAAGCACGTTATGGAAAAATACGGTGTCGATGGTTATACCAAGCAAAACGTCGAATGGCTTTCGGACAGTGCAGATTCGTTATTCAATAACGACCGGGCGAAACAACTTTCTTTGGCTGACTTCCTTTGAGTGACTTTTTTTGCTGACTTCCTTTGACATCGTCTCCTAAATCTTCGGAAATTTCGGTTTGTCCGGAATTGCCTTTTTATCAAATGAACAATAGAAAGGGTTCGAGGGGAATTGGTATGGATGAAGCAACTCTCGTATTGAATGTGATTCTTTATGTCTTATTGCCGCTTTGGGGCATTGCCAGTATGCTCGATTGGTGGTGCCATAAACAAACAAATATTGAATCGACTTCCGGTTTACGTGAAGCCAATATCCATTGCCTAATGGGCGCTCAGATAGGGCTTCCATTGGTTTTATCACTCGTTTTTGAAGTCAATGTATTGATTCTACTTCTCTGTTTTGCAGCCCTCATCGCTCACGAATTCATCGCTCACTACGATGTCCACTTTACCACTGGGAAAAGAGAAATCAGCATCTGGGAAGTTCACGCACACAATTATTTGTCCACTTTACCGTTTTTCCTTATTCTCTTGATTATCGTTCGAAAATGGGAGGTTTTCCTCGATTTGATTTCCTTTGATTGGGCGGGTGGATTTTCTTTGGAATGGCGCCGGGAGCCTTTGGGGGCATCTGGAAATTACGCAGCACTTTACATCTTTACCATGTCCATTTTAGTTGTCGGCCCATATATTCAAGAATGGTGGCGCTGTTGGTCCTATGAACGAAACCTTGCTACAGAGGAGGCTACGAAATGACGGTCTACATCACCAGTACCGGCTCTTTTTTGCCAGGCCCAGCAATTCCAGCCGAACAAGTCGAAAATATCCTCGGAGCCGTCCATGGCAAACCTTCTTCTCTTCGTGTCCAAATTCAAAAAGCGAACAAAATCCAAACCCGCCATTATGCAATTGATGAACAACAACAAACCACGCACAGCAATACCGAAATGGCAACCACTGCAGCAGAACAGTGCCTCGACCGCGCGTTTATCCATCGTGAAAAGGTAGGCATGTTGGCAGTCGCCTCGACCCAAGGAGACCTTCCCGCCCCAGGGATGGCAAGCATGGTTCAGGCAGAATTGGAGTTGCCTGAAATAGAGATTCTCACCACGCATGGCATTTGTTCCTCATCGATCATGGCACTGAAAGCAGCGTGGAACAGTTTGCGACTTGAAGAACACGAAGCGGCTTTGGTCGTCTCCAGTGAATTAGCCAGCCGACTTCTCAAAAAGCAACGCTATGAGGCTGCAACCACTTCGACTTTTGCAGCAAAACGTATCGACTTCAGCACAGAATTTCTCCGATGGATGCTTTCTGATGGCGCTGGTGCCCTCTTACTCCAAAACAAACCTGCACCAAAAGGCTTCAGTTTACGGATTGATTGGATTCGAGGATTCTCTCATGCCCATGCCCTTCCTACCTGCATGAGCGTTGGTTCTGCAGGACGGCCTGACGACACTCGAACTTGGCAAGATTATGACACCTATGCAGAAGCTGAACAAGACGGCGCGCTTCTCCTTCGTCAAGATGTCCGACTCCTTGACAATCTCATGCGAATGGGAGTAGATGGTTACCTTCGCTTGGTCGAAGAAGGAGTGAGTAAGCCCAGTGAAGTCGACCATTTCTTGTGTCATTATTCGAGCCATCACTTCAAAAATAAGATTCTGGAAATGCTCGATACAGCGGGTGCCGGCATACCTGAAGATCGATGGTGGACAAATCTCTACTCACGCGGAAACACTGGAGCAGCATCTCTTTTCATCATGCTTGATGAATTCTTGCGCACCGATGAAGTTTCAGTGAAAGAAGGTGACAAAGTACTCTGTTTCGTTCCTGAGAGTGGACGTTTCAATACGACCTATCTACAATTAACGGTGGTGAATGGATGAGCGATGGTGAAATTCCAATCGAAGGTGGAGGAATTGCCCCAACCCAAGAAAGCGTACCCGAAGGCATTGTATTGAATTCTCATGCACAAGTTTGCCTACAGCAATTGCTACGCGTTTGGCTCGGTTTTGAACGAGACTTGTCGAAAGTCCCACTTCTGCGCCGTATTGATTTGGGCACATATACGGCTGAAGACCATCAAATATTTTTGAGAAATATCCGCCAACAAGTCATTGAAGGCTCTCGTTGGATTGCACGAACTGCAAGCAGTTTTGACCGAGACCATTCTGAAATTCGTTCAGCCATCATCAGTCACGCGGTCGATGAACACCGTGATTATGAGATGCTTGAGAAAGATTATGTTGCGTCTGGCGGTCAACTTGAAGACATTCTCAACATGGAGCGTAATATCGGTTCTGAAGCCTTACACGGCTTCCTTATGCACCGTTCGTCTCAACCAAACCCGATTGATTTACTCGGTGCAATGTGGATCATCGAAGGACTCGGAGAAAAGATGGCTAATTCGTGGGCTGAACGAATCCAAGAACTCACCGGTTTGTCCGAAGATTCAACCCGCTTCATGACCTACCATGGTCACAACGACAGTGAACACATGCAGCGATTTTATGCAACATTGGACAGCGTCTGTATCAGTGAAAAAGCAATTAAAAGTATTGTTAAAACTTCAAAAGTCGTTGCCCGCCTCTATCGATTACAATTGGAGGAAATAGAATATGACCTCAAGTGAACCGACATTAACCCGAAAAGAGCAACGAGCCCAACGTAGGCTCGAGAAAGCATTGGCTAAAAACCACGGAAGAATGCCAGCATCTTTGAGTGATGCACTGCGCGGTGATGATAGCCTTCCTTTGGATTTAGAGGCGAAAGAATACTGGCTCAAGGATTTGCAAAACCCATTACGGGTGATTGTTTTGCCGACCTTGAAAATTCTTCTCAGCATCACTCTTCACATCACCTACTACCTCAAACGGCTCTCGCCAATTCAATGGAGAGCACACCGGTTCCTTCAATGGCAGATTTGCTTTTTCATGAAACACTTTGTTCGGCCAGAAGCAAATATTTTGATACTCAGACATTTTCAAACCGAAAGTAATCTACTAAATTTCGTGATTGACAATTCAGGAAAAGAAGGCGTAGAACCCGTACTCATTTATCCGAAGGTCATTCGAGACTTGATGGTTCAAACATTTGTCCATCACGACCAAGGCGTTTTGATGACAATGCGTGATTTGGGCGAGATGAAAGGCGAAAACTGGCCAATTGCTGAAGCGGATTTGCAGTGGACAAATTGGACCCCAGTTGACATCCAATATTCTCCTTCTCGAAAGAAATGGACCCAATTTCTTGATTTTGAAACTGCACATGAATTATTCAAAACCACCTTTTGCTTTTGGCTGACTGCTAAAGAATATGAGGCAGCTATTAACTCATTCCAATTCGACCATTCAGTAGGTTTGCGAATCGATGAGATTGTTGGTACAGCCCACTTCGCTGACCTTGCCCACAATCGTTTCCCAATGATTCATGTTGGTCCAACCGGGCTCTCCTATCGATTCCTTATGCACGGTTTTTTTGTCGAACATGCCCATGCCCATCTTGAGCGAATGCGTTCTCAATTGGGGCTGGAGAATCGATGATCTACGGTTTTCTAATTGGATGGTATGTTTTCATTGGCCTGGGTGTTTCACTTGGTATTCACCGCCTCGT
>Ga0308019_10002572_pt1 | contig 10302 bp, 8 predicted proteins | sample Neamet284_FD_203135 | JGI IMG/M metagenome (GOLD analysis project Ga0308019, IMG submission 203135) | Marine microbial communities from water near the shore, Antarctic Ocean - #284 | ecosystem: Environmental > Aquatic > Marine > Unclassified | place: Southern Ocean | collected 2014-10-01
CATAATCATTAATGTTTGGACCAGCAGGTAAATGTACTGTAAATGCTCCACTAGTTGTATCAACATAATATGAAGTATTGTATCTAATAGTAACAGCTGGAACTCCTACTGTACTGATTTGTCTTGTAAAATAAAATCCAAACCAATCAGACCGAGGCCATGTAGCACCACGCACACCTTTCATTCTATAATATTTGTAACCAATAGTATTAGCAGATAATTCAGTACGATCTATATAACCTTGTGGGTTTGAATAAGGACTAGCTCCATATGTCATTCCCTCATTATGCCAAGCCCATTCTGCACCTATATCAACTTCTTCTCCGCCCCAAACACCTGTTGCACTTCCTTGCCATTGCCAAATTCCGTATGGTGTGTCATTAGCTGTTACAGCTTTAGTAAAAGTACTTGTTCCACCCGTAATAGTATCAGAAGTGGTAAATCTAGTTGTTCCAGACGTTTCAGTATAAGTAACAGTTGTAGTATTAGCAGCACCAAGAATAACAGTTCCTGTTGCACCTGATGAACTACCAGTAATAGTTTCGCCTACTGTAAAAGCTTCGGCTGTACTTGTAACTGTAAGTATTGGAACCTCAGGTAATGTGTTTTCATGGTGATTCCACATTCTTACTTCGGTCATAATGTTTGGTGTTTCAAAAGCAAATTGTATATATTTTGTTGCATCAACTGTTTCTGTTGACACGGTAATAGAATCAGCCGAGTTAGATGCATAACCACCATCAACCAGATTGTCAATTGTCCCCGAACCCAAAGTTAGATTAGATGTTAGAGTAATACCAGATGTTCTATCTGATAAATCAGTATCTAATGCTGAAGTAGCATATGTAATAGGTGTGACAGTATCAGTCAATGAAATATATGACGGGATTGTAGAAGAGGTATCAACTATTCTCCAACCATCAGTTGCAGATGCATATACCAATTCAACACTTGGTCCACCAGTAATAACTATATCTTGAGCTAAACCTTGTATGTATTTACCATTCCGTAAAATTTCCAAATTATTAGTTGAAAAATTTCCACTAACATCTAAAAATCTAATAACTTGTCCTGCTATAGGAACTAATGGAAGAAAAACACTCCAAGCAACATTAGTTCCATTAGTAGGAGACGTATGTGTATGTATATCTCCACCCATATTTACATGATAACCACAATAATAATATAAATGTGGTGCATCTGCCTCAACAACAATTTGTAAATATGAACCAGCACTTCCAGAAGTTCCGACAGTCGTAACACCGGTTGTGTATTGTGTACTACCAGATGCGTCTACTGCTGTTGCTAATAAAACTGCATGTCCTGATAAAGAAGTATGAGAAGTATCAAACTTATAAGTAAGTCCTTCTAACATTGTAAAAGATGATTGTGATACACCATCTACAGTAAACTTACCATTTACAACTTTTACAATTTTCGTTACATTACCACCAGACGTACTAGTATCTACTAGATATGATTTTCCAGGATATGTATTCATACCATTTGTTGCAGAAATCCAACCACCAACCCATTCAACATCTTTTGCAAAACCACCAGACATTAGTACTTGACCAGCAACACCAGGAGCCTTTGTAACCCAATTTCCATTAGCGTCATAAGTAACAATAGCACCTCGTTGTCCACCAACCAAATTACTTAGTGTATCAAAACGCTGTGTCATTCCTAACCAAACATTAGCACCAACTGTTGCATCAGTTAATACAAAGATATTACCATCAGTAGTATTAATCCATTCCGTACCAACAGGATAATAATAAGTTTCAGCAGAAGTAATTGTTGGATTTGTACTATAACGAACCGGGATAAGTCCGGGAGTAAACATTGATGCTGTTAATGTACCACCAGAAGGAACACCGACATCTGTTACAATACCTAAGTATACTACATAAATAACTATACCAGTAGCAGGTGCAGTATTAAAAGTAAGTGTTCTATTACCCGTACCTGATAAAGTAAAATGATTTGGTGATATTTGATGAATACCACTAACTGTTACTAAAATTGATGCAGCAACAGCAACGTCTTGCGATAATGTAAATATAGTAGTACTATTATCACCTGTAAATGTACTTTGACTAAAAGTCCCACCAAAACTACCAGTTAATTTTGAAGCTTCGACTGATACAATTTTATCATTAGTAACAGAACCATCAAGAATTTTACTATTTGTTACAATATTATCTGCAAGAGATGATTGTGTATAAGTTGATATTGTACCTGTAGTGGTTAAATATCTAACAAAAATAATATCATTTATAGGAACGCCTGCAAGTGTTAAAATTCTTCCCGATAACCCATATTCACTAGGTCGTTTTACAATACCATTAACACTAACTTGTATAGAGTCTCTTGAAGGAGCGACTCTTCCCAAAGTATATTGTGAACCTCCTTCAGAAGTTAACTCCTCTGATTTTATGAAACCAAAAAATGGTTCGTTACCTACATAAGCCATATCATTACCTTTAAGTTAAATTATTTCGTGACTTCTGGTCTTAAATGAATTTTTCCTTCTGTAATTCGTGTAATTATACCAAGACCAGATGCAACTTCGACATCATAATAATAATAACCAGATATTATTGCAGCTGACACAGCTGCAGTTAAATTCAATGTAATAGTTCCTTCTGCAGCAACTAATGTAGTAGCAGAAATAGTATGAGAGGTTGTAGAAGTGTAGTTTTTTCTCATCTGTGAACTAATTGTAGCACTAGATAGATCAATTAAAGTACCTGTAAGATCCTTTGCTGTAACTACAACACTCCAGTCAGTACCTTGATCTATATTATAATTCGTGATAGTTGCCATACCTACTAATTCCTTTAAATATTATATATATTTATAATACTATATATGTCTCTTTTACGCTTTTTCGTTTAATACTTCAATTAAAGTATCATTTTCAGGATAATATAAGTATTTAATTCTGCTTACAGAAAGTGCTTGTACAGCATCATCTAATGTCTCAACTAATGGTTCACCACCTAAATTGAAAGAAGTATTAAATAATACAGGAATTGCTGTTTGTTTATTGAACTCTTCTATCATTTCATAAAATACAGGATTTTGTTCCTTTTTCAAAGTTTGAATGCGACAAGTACCATCTACATGAACAATAGCAGGAATTTTCTCTTTATACCCTTCATTACAATACATAGCATACATCATGTGAGGAGACTCTTTTAAACCCCTCATATCAAACCATTCATCTGCATATTCATGTAATATAGTTCCTGCGAATGGTCTAAAATATTCTCTATGTTTTACACTATTGACATAAGCCTTACCATCCTCTGTTCGAGGATCAAAAAGAATAGAACGATTACCTAATGCTCTTGGACCATTCTCACAACTACCCTGAAAGAGTGTAACAATATTTCCTTGTAATATTAGTTTAACAGCATCTTCACTATTTATTTTTTTTGTAGTCCCGTTATATTTTTTAGCTATGTTTTCTATTTCATCGTCTGTATATTTATACTTCGGGCCTAAAAACAAACTATCGGCATATTCATTAACCTTTTCATCTTTATTAATTACATGATGTGCAAACAACGCAGCACCAATAGAGGTACCCGCATCATTTGAAATTGGTTCAACATATAAGTTAATACCTTCATCTTTTAATTGACCAAGATACCAATAATTAGCAACACAATTTAATCCATAACCACCAGACAATACAACATTTTTATTACCACTCATTTCAACTGACTTACGAATCAAATCAAGAACCATTTGTTGTGATTCTGTTTGGATAGCATAAGCCATGTTTCTACGATTTTCTAATCTACTAACATCACACGCAGGTTCTAATGGGTCAGGATCATTTAAATAATCCCATCTTCCTTCATTTACAGCTGCACCATTTGGATATGTTGGTATTATTAAATTACGATCTGCTGTTTTCCATTTTCCTCCACCACCATCATTATAAATATCTGGAAATTTATCACACGGTTCTCCATAAGGAAATAATCCCATGGTCTTACCTGCTTCAATTGGACTCCATCCACAATAACGCGTTACTGCCTCATATGCTTTTACAATACCAGCAGAATCATCAAGACAAAGTTCAAATGTACCTTGTTCATTTTCTCTTGAAGCATCAAACTCAGGTTGTATAGTACCATTCCAAGGTCCTCTACCACCAAGATGTTTATAGAGTGTTTTAAAATCTGCAGGATAAGAACATTCAATAATTGATTCAAGTTCCCATGTCATTTCTTGCTGACCATTTATTTCCATAGGAATATAAGTACCTGCACCATCAACAACTAATGCAACTGCAGAGTCAAATCCAGAACGATAAAAAGCACAAGCCGCATGCATCTTGTGATGCCATTTATCCATGTGCCAGACTTGTTTATTCGTATCTTCTATAAGACGTAATTTTCTTGCAAGTCCACTATATACATCACCACCAGAAAATTCAACATTACTTTCATCTGGTTGTGTATGTGCTATAATTAAATAATCTAGTTTATCAGTATACTCTAAAATTTTAACCATACAAGCATAAGGACCACCATCATATTTTTGTCTACTCAACCTTTCTTCTTCTACAGCAAAAACTATTTCTCCATCTTTAAGTAAACATAAACTAGCATTATGACCTCTTGATATAGCCGCAATCCACTGACTCATTCATTATCTCCCATCAACTTCAGACCTTGTGGTATACTAATAGGTGCTGGTTCATGGTTACATTTATCCGTATGTACATGAGATTCATCCTTCTTCTTACTTTCAAATTTACTTCCTTTACCCATGAATTTTTTTACTGAGGATACAACTGTTTGGATTTCTTCATCTGACATAACAATAGAATCATTATTAGCACGATCCATCTCATCATCCATAGTAAGTCTAATAGGTGAGTACTTTCGTTTATCTTTACCAACGTCTATAATATCGAAATCTTTTTCACCAGGATATGAAATATTTATTGGATAAGTTGACCCGATAACAACAGTTGCAGTTTTATTAAGTGCTTTTACAATATGTTGTCCTAATGAATCACAACCAAGAAAATGATCTGCATTATAAATCATTGATGCCCACAATCTCAAATCTTTTTCTTTGGGCACAGCAATTGGATGTGCATCGTTTTCTGGTATATCTACTGGCATTTGAGTCATCACAACAATTCCATATTCTTTTCTCAATTCTTGAATAATAGAAACAACATTTGCAGATTCTATAGAACGTGAAGTTGGGTCAAGAACAGCTGGTCCTATTTGTTGAACAGATCGACCAAATGGTTGAAATACTAGTATTTTATTTTTTTTAGTTCCGGATTTAATATCTTGAATTACTTGATACCCTTTAACTAATTCTTCTTTATTTAAATTAATTTCAGGATGGGGAAGGACACGAGGTTCATTCAACTCATTAATAATAATATCAAAACCTTGTGCTAAACTACATTTTTGATTGAAGTATTCGTTGATTCTATATGGCTCTGGTGTTATAACATCTTTATCTTTTAGATGACCTTCAAAAAGATTTTTATGCCAAACTTCAAAAGCATGCTTATGTAAGGTAGGATGACCACGATAAAAATCCATTCCACTTTCACATACTATAACAAAATCTTTATCACCTGAATCTTCTGCATATCTTTCTAATGCCGGTATAGAACAAAGAACACGTCCCGCTCCACCATTAATCATAAAAGCCTTTGATCGACTACCCATAACAATTCACCTCAAGAAAACAATTAATAATAATTACATGATTATTTATACGACATTTTTATCTATGGAGCGTTCTCATCAACTCCAGCAATCGGCCACATTTGTTCTATTGCTTTTTTATCTTCAACAGACCTATCTGCGATCTTTACATAATGGTCATTAAAAGGTTTAGGTTGACCTGATGCTTCAAAATCAGCTTCTGATTTCTGTTTCTGTGGGTCTTTTGGCCACTCAATCAACTCATTCGGTACAACAGCCCAATCTGCTGGCAAATCTCTTAATAGTTGTCGATAATCAGTCCACTCTTTTTTAATAGAAGCAGGTATATCGTCAGCTGCTACGTTGGAATCAGTAGATTCTAATATCTTATTTCTTTTATGACGTATCCCGTCATCGTCAAGATTAACTAAGTTACTAGTGTTATCATGATAACTTAAATTCTTAAACTGTTTTGTTTCAGGATCATATATGTTCTTGACCACCTCAAATCTATCGAAAACTTGACTTGGATAAGTCGGATCTTTAATAGAACTATTAGGTACGGCATCAGGCCCAGTTTTTATTTCATAGCGTTTTAAATTACCAAATGGATGGTAGGTTTCTGTAGAAGGTCCAATCATTCCCGCTATAAGACATTCCTTATCACCTGCTTTAGCATCCAATTCAACTGCATACACATCACCGGGTGTTGGACGTTCAGTCATATCATCAGCATCCCATGCCTGTTCAAGATGATTACCATCTTTAGTTAACCACAAAATTAATTTTTCTGGACCTTCGTATTGTATAGTACTAGTTTTTCCCAATACATCAGCTTGCCCATAGCGTTCATCAGGTATTCTGTATGTAAGTAATGTTTTATATATTGCCATTATTATTCATCCTTTTTATTGATAAGTTACTTTGACTAATCCACCAGCACCCCAGAAACCCCAACAAGCACTTGATGTTGCCCTACCCAGACCAGTTCCACCACCACCTGGGAAATTTGAATGTGCAGAACAACAAGGAAAACTTGTCGTACACCAGTCTCCACTCATACCACTTGATGTTGAAAATGGTCCTGAAGGTACGCCCGCTATTGTAAAAGCTTCTTGACAGCAAGTCATAGATTGGAACAAATCACCTGAAGTCCCCGTATATCCCATACTTTTAGCTGTTGGTACTTCTGGTATACCACAAAAACCCGGATTGGTTGCTGACTGGACCCAAGTACTATTATAAAGTCCAAGATTACATTGGGCACTTTGCTGGCAATTATAACAACTAGACATTACATCCCAACTGTTAGGTCCACCACGTCCACCAACCGCACAAAAATTTGTTAGACCATCTCCTGTAACATATGATATACAACCATCCCTACATGCTGTACAACAATGACAACAACATGAACAATTTGAAGTTCCTGCTGCACATAAAGTATATGATGATGAACCTGGCGTAAAATCACTATCTTCAACAAGTAGTTGTATCATTGCATAGTTTCCACCTTGTCCACCAACAGGTACGTCATGATCACCACCAGACGAACCACCTGGTCCACCGCCACTTAAAACTTCAAACTTAATACTAGATATCCCTGCAGGAGCAGTCCATGCTAAACAACATCCTCCATTTTGAACAGTCCAGTGATTTCTATTAAAAATCGTAAATTCTTTTGATACCGGCGCGCCGACTGCAGCCACACCCATGAGTGTTTTAAAACTAACTACTGCCATGATTTTCCTCCTTTAATATATTTACTCATTGATATGTTATTTTAATTAATCCACCAGCACCCCAACCACCAACACATCCTGTACTAGAATTAACAACACGTCCTGCTCCACCACCTCCTGGGAAAGTACTATGTGCACTACAGCAAGTAGGTCCTCCAGAACAAGCCATATTCGACATAGCATCTAATCCGCCACTTGAAAATGGTCCTCGAGGTGAACCAGCCCATGAAAACTGATATTGACAACAATCATAAGCTTTAAACCATCCACCCTGTGATCCTTGCATACCATAATCTGATCCCCAAAATTGGTCATGACATAAATCAGATACCCAACCAGCATTATAATTTCCAACACAACATGATGCATGTATTTGACAATTATAACAATTGGAAAATATATCCCAGTTTGTATGACCACCTTGTCCTCCTATAGCACAAAAATTTTGAAGGCCTGAACCTGTTGCATATGAAGTACAACCATGTTTACAATTCATATTACAACTACAACAACATGAACATTCAGAAGATCCTCCTGCACATAACAAATATGTAGATTCATTACCTGCAGTTGAAACAAAATCTGGTATCATTACCATATCTGTTATTACTCCAGCTACAATAGTTGCTTCTACTTTTCCACTTTGACCCCATGAATAAGAGTTACAATTTGCGCATGTAACTGGATGACTCGTACTACCACGAAAACAAACTTCAGGTGTAGAAGTATATCCCGTTCCACCATTTGTTATATTAAAATCTGTTAATTTTCCTTGAGAAACTGCTACAGTAGCTGCAAAACTTGAACCACCACCACCTGAAATCATAACGTCTGGAGGTTGTACCCAACCAGCACCACCAGCAGTATTACTAATAGTTTTAACTGCATAACCACCACCTTGACCTCCAATACCACCATCATGATCTCCACCTGATGAACCACCAGGACCACCGCCACCAACTAATTCAAATTTAATTTGACTTGTATGAGTTGGTACTGTCCATTCTAAACAACACCCACCGTTAGTGACAGTCCAATTACAATCATTAAAAATATGAAATGTTTTCGGTGCAGCCGAAGGAGGTATTACTGGAGGTGCTTGCCACGCTAATAATGAAGTTAAGTCTACCATAAATTTATCCTACGTTTGCAATGTTTTCGATTTGTTTAAGTGCATCTGCATCTCCTACTGCTCTATCTACAATCAAAACTAGATCATTTTTATCTGTTGTTTCATCATAACGTGTATCCACAGTTTTTGGTTCTGTCGGAAAAACAATAAATTCATTCGGTACATCTGCCCAATCAGCAGGTATATCTCTTAACGTCTTTCGATAATCATGCCATTCCTTAATCAAATCAGCTGGCATATCCTCATTAAACATATTATCAGAACCACTTAAATAGCCATTTCTAATTGTTCTAATACTTTCATCAGTACGATCTTCGGTTGTACCAGTTCTATATTTTAAAGGTTTCCATTTACCAGTAGCAGGATTATATGCATCAACTGCTAAATCTTGTTTAGCATAAACTTCCATTACAGAAGAAGGATCTGGTATAAATTTATTTTTTTGATCGGCAGGTCCTACATCAACTTCATAAAGTTTAGGTTTCTTAAAACAAAGTCCACTAATTGAGTCATCACCACTTAATTTTGCTTCAACATTATCATGTCCACCTGCAGGTGCTAACATTCCAGCACGAAGCGCCATTTCATCACTTTCAGTAGCATCTAACTCAACTTGATAACAATCAAGTGGCATAGGTCGTTCTGTCATATCATCTGCATCCCAAACATGCATAATATCATTTTTTCCATAATCTTCACCTTCTGTATTATCTGTTTTACATAACCATAAAATTAATTTACTAGGTCCGTGATACACTTCTGTAGATGTTTTACCTTCTGAATCAACCATACTATGTCGTTGATCGGGAACTTTATATGTTATGGTTTTATTAATCCAAGCCATTTATTTTACTCCTTTAACAAATTGTTTCAACATTAGATTATCTTCATCTGTTCGATCTGCGATTTTAATATATGGCTGGTCATCATCATCAAGTAATTCATCTTTGCTATCATCACCTGGTGATTTTGGTATTCGGATTAAATCTACAGGAACATCAGCCCAGTTTACTGGTAAATCTCTCAACTGTGTACGATATGCTATCCATTTTTCTTTCATGGCAGCAGGCATATCCTCATTCAATGCAGTATCTGATACGTTTAACTCAGAATTACGTTTCTGTCTTAGTAAATCCCACGTCCATGACTCTGCTCCTTCATCAGAACGATTCTCAGTATAGTTTTTATGATGATTAATATATTGTAATGGAAGCCATTTTTCGCCATCCCAATCATTTACGGGGATACGATACACCTCACGAACATCGGTTGGATCAACCAGCCTACTATTTACTTCGGTAGTTGGTCCTACTTCAATTTCATAAAGTTTTGTTAAAGGAATACCACCCCACAATAACATCATCCTTACTATATTTTCAGATACATTAGAATCAAGTTCCAGTCTATATAAATCTAATGGAAGTGGTCGTTCTGGTTCTTTTTTAGGATCCCACGCATCAGTAACTTTATGAGATATTTTATCCATATACAATATTAATTTTGATGGACCTGTATAGACCATTGAAGATGTTTTACCTTCAGAATCATCCATCCCAAATCTTTCATTTGGTATTTTATATGTAACTTTTTTTACAATATTAGGCATTATATCTCCATTATTGATATGTCACTTTGACTAATCCACCTGCTCCATAACCAGCGTAATATGGCGCATCATCATCTAACATAGCATAACCACCACCACCAGGCCAATGTGAATGACCTGAAC
>Ga0308019_10002574_pt1 | contig 10300 bp, 5 predicted proteins | sample Neamet284_FD_203135 | JGI IMG/M metagenome (GOLD analysis project Ga0308019, IMG submission 203135) | Marine microbial communities from water near the shore, Antarctic Ocean - #284 | ecosystem: Environmental > Aquatic > Marine > Unclassified | place: Southern Ocean | collected 2014-10-01
ATATCCATCAACCGCAAGCGTATCGATAAGCGGACCTACGTGATTGTTTTCATCAAGTGGATCTCCGATGCGAACCTGTTTGTAGGCTTGTGTAAGTTGATCTTTAACTTTTTCGTAAATACTAGAGTGAACGATAACCCTTCTCGTGCTTGTGCAACGCTGTCCACAAGTTCCTACAGCTCCAAACACAGCGGCTGGAACTACAACCTTAAGGTCAGCATCAGGCGTGATGATAAGAGCGTTGTTTCCACCCAACTCTAGCAACGAACGCCCTAAACGGGCAGCTACTGCCTGAGCAACAATTTTACCCATACGAGTAGATCCTGTAGCGCTAATAAGCGGAACACGCTTGTCATGACTTAGCATTTCACCTACCTTATAATCTCCATTTACAACACAAGAGATTCCTTCAGGGACTCCATTGGCTTCAGCCACCTCAACCCAAATGTTTTGGCAAGCAATCGCACAAAGCGGCGCTTTCTCAGAAGGCTTCCAAACACAAACATCACCCGACACCCACGCAAGTGCAGTATTCCAACACCAAACAGCCACAGGAAAGTTAAAGGCAGAAATAATCCCAACAGTTCCCAACGGGTGATATTGTTCGTACATACGGTGATTGCGACGCTCAGAATGCATTGTTAGACCATAGAGCATTCGACTTTGGCCCAATGCAAAATCGCAAATATCAATCATCTCTTGAACCTCACCGAGGCCCTCCTGGTAACTCTTCCCCATTTCATAAGAAACAAGTGCGCCCAAAGATTTCTTTTTTTCACGAAGCGCATCACCAAATTGGCGAATCACCTCACCACGTTCTGGTGCACTCCATTTTCCCCACTCCACAAAAGCCTTGCCTGTTGCATCCATAACAAGCTCATAATCATCTGACGTAGCTGTAGTTACGCGCGCAATTACTTTTCCATCTGTCGGAGAAACAGAATCAATGTGTGGGCCCGAACCTAACGTGCGACCCCCGATCATAACACCTGCGTTTGTGTCTTTAATACCTAAATCGGTAAGAACTTTTTGAATATCCATCTAATAAGATAATTTTTTGCTGTTAATTGCGGTGCAAAGATACAATTAGAATTACCGTGGATTTAGAAAGACATAAAGAACAGGTTCGTTTAAAGAGAAAAGAGAACACATCGTTTTTCAAAAAACTCAAAAAGACAAACCCCCAAAAACTAGACGCACTTATTCACCCGCTTCATGAAGAGGTGTTTGCGTGTACGGATTGTTTAAAGTGTGCCAATTGCTGTAAAACAACAAGCCCGCTTTTTTCAGAAAGAGACATAAAAAGAATATCTAAGTATTTAAGACTAAGTCCACAACAATTAGAGGACACTTATCTAAAAAGAGATTCGGATGAATATTTCGTGCTTCAGAACTCTCCCTGCACGTTTTTAGGTGAGGACAACTACTGCAGTATTTATAGCGTGCGCCCTAAAGCGTGTCAAGAGTTTCCCCACACAAACAGGAGGCGCCAACACCAAATACTTGACCTTACCCGAAACAATACCGAAGTTTGCCCTGCTGCCTTTGAAATTGTGGATAAGCTTAAAAAGAAGCTTAATCTAAACAAACCCGACAAGTCTGGAAACAAGTACTAGCCTATCTCCCCAAGTAGATAAGCAGAACACTCACGTCAGAGGCGCTCACGCCAGAGATATTAGCTGCCTCGCCAAGAGTCTTAGGTTTTCGATCTGAGAGCTTCTGCTTTGCTTCTGAACTCAGTGACGCAAGTTTAGAATATTCTAAATCATCCGGGATCCTCAACCCCTCAAGTTTAGACATGCGATCTGCCATTACTTGCTCCTTCTCTATATAACCCTCATATTTAGCTTGTATTTCAACTTGCTCAATTACATCCTTCTCCATCTCTGACAGCCCCGACAGCTCAGGGATTTCTTCTATCATAGACGATAGATTAATATGTGGCCTTGTCAGTATTTGCTTTGCCTTTACACGTTGTTTAAGTTCTGAACTCTCCATTTTCTTCAGAAAAGCATTTGCACCCTCAGGATTAATAGAGGTTTTCTCGAGTGTTTTTCTAACACTCTTAACTGAGACCTGTTTTTTCTCTAACAGCTCTAGCCTTTCATCTGAAGCCAAACCTATTTTATGCCCCAGCGGTGTGAGGCGTTCATCTGCATTGTCCTGTCTTAGTAATATTCGGTATTCAGCCCTTGAGGTAAACATCCTATAAGGTTCATCTGTGCCCTTAGTAACGAGATCATCAATAAGAACTCCGATATACGCATCTGAGCGACTTAGAATAACAGGCTCATTGTTCCACGTGGAACGTGCGGCATTTATTCCGGCCATTAAACCTTGACAAGCAGCCTCCTCATACCCAGTAGTACCATTTATTTGGCCTGCAAAATAGAGGTTGTTAACCGTGGTGGTTTCTAAGCTATGCTTAAGCTGAGTAGGAGGGAAGTAGTCATACTCTACAGCATAACCCGGCCTGAACATTTTCGCATTTTCAAAACCAGGGATTAGTTTTAATGCAGCGTGCTGAACCTCTTCTGGAAGGCTTGTTGAAAAGCCATTTAGATAGATTTCTATTGTATTTCTTCCTTCCGGTTCAACAAACAATTGATGGCGGCTTTTGTCTGCAAAACGTTCTATTTTATCTTCTATACTGGGACAATACCTTGGTCCCAGACCTTGTATTCTACCATTAAACATTGGAGACCTTTCAAAGCCGCTTCGCAACATATCATGAACAGCTGTGTTCGTGTACGCGATATGACAAGGAAGTTGTTCGCTCAAATCTTTGCGCCTTTTTAAAAAAGAAAAATGTGTTGGATCTTCATCGCCTGGTTGCACCTCCATCTTTGTGAAATCAAGACTTCTGCCATCAATTCTCGGTGGTGTCCCAGTCTTCATGCGGCCACTTTTAAAACCCAGCTCCAACAACTGCTCTGTTATCCCTGTTGACGCTCTTTCTCCAGCACGCCCTCCACCAAACTGCTTCTCTCCAATATGCATAAGACCATTTAAGAACGTGCCGTTAGTCAAGACAACCGCCTTTGCCCTTATCTCAGACCCAAGTGCTGTTCTTACACCTACGCATTTATCACCTTCTACAATCACACCCGTTACGGAGTCTTGCCAGAAATCTAACCCCGGAGTTTTTTCTAGCATCTCTCTCCAAGTAGCTGCGAAATGGTATTTGTCATTCTGTGTACGAGGACTCCACATAGCCGGACCCTTAGAACGATTGAGCATCCTAAACTGAATAGCGCTTTCATCACTCACAAGCCCACTATAGCCGCCGAGAGCATCAACCTCTCTGACGATCTGCCCCTTTGCTACACCTCCCATAGCAGGGTTACAGGACATTTGTCCGATAACACCCATATTCATGGTCACAAGCAATGTTTTAGCTCCGGTATTTGCCGCCGCCGCCGCCGCTTCATTACCAGCGTGTCCTGCACCAACAACGATTACATCGTAAGAAGTATGAAATTTCAAGTTAAATTTATTTTGAATGTTCCACGTGGAACATCTTTAATGCAACATCTTCAGCGTCCCTCATTGTCTTTGCCTCCTTCTTAGTCTTGTCCTTAAGACCGAGCAAATGTAATACCCCATGAACCATAACTCTACGAAGCTCATGCTGTATTAACACACCCTCCTGTTTTGCATTTTCTTTAACACGATCATATGAGATTAATAAATCCCCGCCGACAACATCTTTCTCAGTATAATCGAATGTGATGATATCGGTGTAATAGTTGTGGTCGAGATACTGATTATTTACATCTAACAAGTAGTCGTCAGAACAAAGAACCACACTAAGGTCTCCCAATTCTTTATCGCGGGATGAAATGACATTAGACAACCACCTCCTCACCGCCTTGCGATTTTTTACTCTACACGAAGCATCTAAGTCGTTAAAATAGATCACAATTAATCAGTTGTGGGATTATCTAAGCACACCAGTAAATACGAGCTCGATAATTCTTCCATCCTCCTCGAAGGAGCATTCATCAGCGAGGTTACGCATGAGAAAAACACCCCTTCCATTAGGGCGCTCAAGGTTTTCCGGTGCAGTAGGGTCTGGAAGATTCTCATAATCAAAACCCGCACCTTCGTCAGAGATTCTGAAAAACAAATCTTTCCCTCTTTTTTCATATTCAACAGAAACACTTTTATTTATGTCCAGCTTATTCCCGTGAACGATTGCATTATTCACACCTTCAGTCATCGCAATTAAAATGTCTCCATAATGCTCCTCAATAACGTTGTGGTTTTCGCACATCTCATCAATAAGGCGCTCGACGACAGCTATATTTTCTGGCTTTGATTGGAAGCTTAGCTCTTGCATAGTTGATGACATAACATTAACATAAATTACTCAACGTCTAAAGTATTAAAATAATCGTTGACTTTATCCCGATAATAAGGAACTAAATCAGCGGGTACTGTTCGTAACAATTCTAACTCATTCGCCTTATTACGCAGGTAATCAATCATTTGTGGAGAGTCAGGGTGTAAACCTTGATTGCCAACCCTTGATTTTCGTTCATTTTTCTCACCCCTGATCCTATCGGCATCTTCCGCTTCAAGTAATCTTGATAAAATATCACGCTGTCTTTCAAGTGTGTTGATATCTACATTTCTATTTATAAGGTCACGCTCAAGCTCCTCCATCTCTTCAGCAATTTTCTTCATTTCATTTCCCTCACCGGACCCATCTTCATTTAAATCTTTTGCCCTTTGTTTTGCCATTTCGCGTAAAGCCGATTGTTGCGCAGCCATCTCCGCAAGCTGTTTACTCATACCCTGACCCTTTTTTCCCGACTCACCCTTGTTAGAATTCTCACCCATCTGCTTTTTCATCTGCTCTAGTTTTTTCCCCAAAGCCTTTTGCATCTTTTTCATATCACCAGCCTTTGGAGAGGGTTTAGAACCAGAACCCCCAGGTTTACTGCAATTTCCTGACCCCGGATTGTTACACTCTTGTTTATTTTGCATTTGCTTAAGCGCCTCATCGAGAAGTAGCGCAAGGTTGTTAAACGACGTCATAACATATTGCTGATTCGTTACGATTTCACTGGTTTTTCTATCTGTAAACCCAACCAAAGCCTTGTCCATGTGATGATTTACAAGACCTATTTCCCGACTTACAGCACTGGCCAATTGACGCACTCTTAAAGACAATTCAAACAAAGAATCGGCGACCATTCTAGACCCATCTTTAAGAAAACGCTGTGTTTGACCATGTGTAACATATCTCGGATCTTGTGACTCTGTAGTTCTAAGATTAGCCATAAGTTCTTCCTCATCAAAGGACAGGGTGATAATATTTTCTAACAACGCCCTGAGCGCCTCCATATCCTCTTCCTCACTCTCTTCTTGTGATTGCATCTGCATGCTTTCCATTTTTTGAGCAAGGTCCTTCATCTTTTCAGCAGCGCTTTTTTGTTTCTCCGCAGCTTTTTTCTCTTTGCCTTTTTCTAATTCCTCTGTGCTTTCTTTTTGATCTTCAGAAATCGACTTCTCCTCCTCCTCACTATCGAGCATGGGATTGGGATTTTCCAGATCAGTATTGTCCTTTTCCAGCTCCTTAATTTTATCCTTTAACGCATCAAAAGACTCATTTAATTGTTCTTGCTCTTTTTTCAACTGTTCACCGGCAAGCTCTTCTTTCTCATTCTTTTCTGCTAAATCAGACTGCTTCTCAGCCAGCTCTTTCAATTCTTCAACAAGCTCTTCCATTTTAACCTCCCACTCAAGCTGTTTAAATTGCTCAAGAGCCCGATCTAACTCCTTCTCTAAGGCATCTTGACCAACGTCCATCTTGTCGAGCTGTTTCTGCAATTCATCAGGGTTCATGTCTTCCATAAGCTCCTGCATTTTCTCATAGAGCTCACGCAGTTCTTCAGACATTACATCATTCATGATTTTCTGAAGCTCTTCCTGTTTCTCCATAATCCTCTCATTTTGAGGAGAAAACTCATTGAGGCGTTCATTTTTTATTTCGTTAGCCTTCTTAACTTTATCAAGCTCATTTTTTAACTCCTCCTGTTTTTCAAGCAACTCTTCAAGAGCTTTTTTATCCTGCCAGTCCATTTCCCGCTCTTCTCTTAACCTCTCTTTAAAAGACTCCATCTCCCTTCTTAACTCCTCAGCCCTTTCCACAGCGTCTTCAATATTTGAGGCGATCTCATCATCAGAATCATCCCTTTCCGACAACAACTCTTGCTTTGTTGGAGCGGAAAAGACACCCGTTGATGTTTTGGCAGACTTTGCTCCGTTTACCCCATCATTGTCCCAAACCTCCATCCAATACTCAACGGTTTCCCCAGCGGCGAGCTCCAGATTCTGCATATCCCAAACGAAAAATAACTTGTCATTTTTTCCTCTGGGCCTATCAAGAATGGTATAATTTACAGTTTCTGTACCACCCTTTCTAACACCAAAAGCCAACTTAGAGAACCCATAATCGTCACCAACACTCCCCGAGAAATATTTTATTTTTCGTGAAATACTATCCTCAGCTTCTTCAACTTTTATTACAGGCCTTCTGTCAGCGATAACTCTTATGGAATATCTCATTGAATCCACCGCGCCCAAGTCTTCGTTTTCAGGAATGAACCAATATGGCAAGGTGCTTATTGAGCGCCATGATGCTGAAAAGACATTGCCTGTAATATTTATTGGGGTTATCAATGAATCCCCTATCCTCATTCTTAGACGATCCGCGTCTTTTACCCGGCACTCCCAATTGATAGAAGTCCCCTCGGCAACAATAATGTCTCCGTTGTTGTATTGAGTAACGCTCTCTAGACCTGTATATCCAGGAGGTTTTGCAACAAGGGTGAATTCTTTAACAAGAGGAATGGGCAATGCATAAAGCGTGTAAAGAGGAGAGTCCCAACCATTTGCAGAACACTTAAAATCGGTGTTTAACCTAAGTGATGTAAAAGTGTAGCGGAACATATCTCCAACAAGATGCTCCATTCGATATCTGTTCCCACCCTCTTCAAGGAAAACAGTCGAAGGTATAGACGAGCCAATAATCTTTACAATAAAATTAAACCGCTCACCCCTTGGCGCCTTCAAAGGCACAGAGACAACCTCATACCTGAACGGCGCAGGAGTTTCGAATGAGGTTCTGTGGTTAATAAGCCTTTCAGTAGACTCAGAAACCACAAGGGGTCTCCAAATAAGAATGGCAATTAGCACTACAATAGGCCCAAGTGCGTATTTTAAATACACGAGATTTTCACTCAAGTCTATTGCCTTCGTAAAAGCGATGGGGCTGAGTTCCGATATTTTCTGATCGACACTTGCAATTAATAAATCAGCGTTACCAGAATGGGAGTCGTGATTTATTTGGTCTGAAAGCTGAAGCGTATTTAACAATTTATCCCTGACTTCTGGAAAGTGATCTCCAACGATGCGGCTTGCGTCTTCATGACTGATAACCCTACCTAAACGAAAAAGCTTTAACAAGGGAAAAATCACCATCACCAAAAGAACAGCTGACACAAGGAGCGCAAACCCCCAGAATAAAACGGTTCGCGTAAGCACCCCAAACCTCCCTAAAAACTCAATCCCGGTTAGAATTAAAAAACCGACAGTTACAATACCAGCTGCCACGATAGAACCTCGCAACGCCAGGTTTCGGTAATACTTCCTGATAAAAGCATCCAGTTTTTCTATGAGAGAATTGTAGGTCATATTAAGACCCTTAAAGATACGTATCTTACGCCTCCATTTGTTACTAAACCAGAATCTCAGATATGCGCTCGATTTATATTTATTTATTCGCTGTAATTGCAATATGCTCAATTTCTTCTGCCAATGCTCAAGGTATTGTAATTAACGAGGTAGACGCTGTTGTTACAGAATCAAACCCTCAGTTTATTGAGCTGTATGGCGCACCTAATACAGGGCTTGAAGGATACTCTATTGCACTTGTAAGATCAACCTGGCTTAGCGGTGGTGCTTTTGGTGTTGAGGTTTATTCAGCGATCTCTCTTGAGGGATTGCAGTTTGATTCTAACGGGTTCCTTACAATTATTGAAGAGTTGGCTGAAAATATTGGAGCCGTTGCTATTTACGAAACAGACCTTTCATCGATCATAGTGGGGGAGGAGCCCCCAACCGAAGACATCATCGATGCTTTGGTTTATGGAGATCAACTTCCCACTCACCCACAGGTGTTAGGAATTTTACAAGCCTTAACCCCCCCCGGAACGGGTCTGTTGTATGAAGGTGCTGAGGACAGCCCACAAGAACATTCAATGGCGAGACTTCCAGATGGCGGTGAACCCTTCGACCTAAGTTCATATGCGATACAACCCCCGTCTCAGGGAATAACAAACATCCTTGCGTGTGCTGGCGGTTTTTTAGAAATCACGAATGCAGCAAATGACACCCTTTGTACAGACCAAGGCCCCGCAATTGCAACATTTAACCACATTACAGATGCCCCAACAGCGTCCCTAACATTGTTTGTGGTAGATCCCGCTGATGGAATAATTTTATCATCAGCATCAGGATCTGCGATCAATTTTGAAGGGCTGGGAGACGGACTGCTCCACGTAGTTGCCGTTTCTCATGACTCGCCTTTAGATGAAAGCTCTATAGAGACGGGAATGCTTCTTTCTGGAGTGACTTCCTCGGGGTGTTTTTCTATGAGCGAGCAGCAATATGTAATTTTTGTTGAAACATGTGAGTCCCCAGCTTGTGATGGAGGTACGATGCTAGACGCCAGCGGATCAGACGAGATTTTGGCTTGCATGACCCCTGACGGTACAATCGTCGCGTTCGGATATTACTCTGAGGCGGTAGAAGATGATTTTTTATTTGCAATCTGCACTGTTGAGGATACGATAATCACAACAATTGAGGTTCCGTTTTATGACTTTACAGACTTGGGGGTGAATGATTACCATGTTTGGGGCATAAGTACGCAAGGAGAAATTGATCCTGCCACTATAGCGACTGGAGCATTTGTGGGTGGCGCAACAGCTTTAGAGTGTGATAGCGTTGGAGCCTCAGCTTTGGTTATTTCAATTTTAGAGTGTGGAGAAGCCGGGCTTTGCGATGACCTTATTATTTCCGAATATGTAGAGGGGGATAGTCACAATAAGGCAATTGAACTATTCAACCCTTCTGACGTTGCAATAGATCTAACTCCATATACAATGGAGCTATATAACAACGGAGCGACTGAAGCGAATCAAGAATTAAATTTAACAGGTTCGATCCCACAGGGCGGAACATATGTAATTGGAAATTCACAGGCGACACCTGCTCTTCAAAACATAAGTGATGTAACCTCTCAACTTACCTGGTACAATGGAAACGATGCTTTAGTGCTAAGTAAAAATGGGGAAGCAATAGATATTATGGGTGTTGTGGGGCAAGACCCAGGTGATGCATGGATTGTTACCTCAGGGGGCTCGATGGCTGAACACACTTTGGTTAGAAAACCAAATGTTGGGCACGGAACGACTGATTGGGAAGAAAGCCAAACACAGTGGGATTCATACCCCCAGGACACGTTCGATTTTCTAGGCGCTCATCAGGTTACTTGTGGCGGACTTGGAACAATGTCTGTAGGGTTTGACGCTCCAGAATTGTATGTAAACGAAGGGGGAGGAGTGACCGTATCGATTTCACCGATTTACCCAATTGAAGATGTTGAAATTGAGTTAAATATTGTAGGAGGAGATGCCGTTACAGGAATTGATTTTCCAGATGTGTTCCCACTAAGTTTTAACTTTGAAATGGGACTTTTAAATTCTCAGACATTCAACTTTACAGCAATTGATGAAGAAGATCCAGAGCTTCAGGAGGATGTGCTTATGGCTTTAAGCATCACCTCTGGTGGAGCGACTCTAGGCATAGACACCTTGGTGATTCATATTTTACCTTCAGACTTAGAATACCCAGTTTATCAAATAGATCAGGTTAGAGGAACAAACCCTCAAGGGGTGCTTGACAGTATTGGCGTAGCGTGTGAGCTTCAAGGTATCGTTCACGGTTGGAATGACTATCCTTCGGGCCTACAGTTCACGCTAATAGACCCCACAAACGGAATAAACATATTCAGTCCCATCAGTGATTTCGGGTACAGCGTTGTTGAAGGAGACAGTGTTCGAGTTAGGGGAGTAATAGATCAATATTTAGGTTTAGCCCAAATCAGAATAGACACCCTGCTCTTTGAAGGCTCGGGCTTCCCTTCTGATACACCTCAATTGGTATTTGAAATGGACGAGGAGACAGAGTCTAGAATTGTGACCTTAAAGTGTACAGAGCTCGTTGA
>Ga0308019_10002575_pt1 | contig 10298 bp, 4 predicted proteins | sample Neamet284_FD_203135 | JGI IMG/M metagenome (GOLD analysis project Ga0308019, IMG submission 203135) | Marine microbial communities from water near the shore, Antarctic Ocean - #284 | ecosystem: Environmental > Aquatic > Marine > Unclassified | place: Southern Ocean | collected 2014-10-01
TGCCTCTTTTTGAGTGGGGACGTACGTGGGATCTGGTTTTTAAAGTTAAAAATGATGAATGGTCACCTAGATTAGGTGAGGTTGTATTAGATGATCAATCAGATGTAGGAGATCCCGTAAAAGATGAATGGGTTCACATAGCTTGGGTTTGGGAGGGTGGAGATCCTGAAGTAACTGATACTAAAAATGTTAAGATTTATCAAAATGGAGTTTTAAGTGGCACTTTTAATGCAAATATTGGAGCACGCAAAAAATCTGCTTATACAAACCCACCAGAAATTTTACCAGAGGGTAATTTCTGGCCTTTAGCAATCGGTGAAGGCGTTCATGGGTTTTCTCCAAATAACTATTTAACAGGTGACGTTAAGATTCAAAGTACACCATGGTTAGGAAACATTTCTGAGATGAGAATTTGGAACGTTTCTAGATCAGCAGAAGATATTGCAAATAATAGAAGAAAAAGACTAACGGGATCAGAACCTGGACTTGTTTCTTATTATAAATTTAATGAAGGAACAGGAAGTATTGCAAAAGATTATAACACATCAAGAAATGCTGATGATTTAAATGATGCAACCATATATGGATTAGGCACTGTAGGTACGTTATGGGAAACAGAAATAATAGATTATCCTGTAACATCAACTGATGATGATACTGCTCCTAGTATAAATGTTCCTCCTGGAGAAGACTTAGTTTATTATAAAATTCTTTCTTGTGGCAGTGGTCCTCAAGGTCAAATTGTACCTTTAGAGCTTGTGGTATCTGCACCTGTTCAAAAAGGAGATGTTGGTGATGGAAATGTTGTTCTTACACCTCAAGATTTAAATGGATTATCAGGTCAAGAAGGAACACCATTAATAGTTTCTCTGGAAAATTTAGTTGGAGATTTAGATGTGGAAGGTGATATCACTATCCAAGAAACAAATATTACCAACACTGACTTTTTTGCTTTTAAAAGATCAATGGATCAATGCAATAATTCCACAACATTTATCGAATATAACGAATCTACTGCCTATGACGAAGGAGCCTGTGTTGAATTAGATGATAAGTTATTGATGTTAGAAAAAGATGCAGGCACAGCATCAGGAGATGAATTTAACGAAGAAGAGTGGAGTGAAGTTTTGGGAAGTGATTGTGATGGTGTGCAATTTAAATCAACTTCTGGAGATGCAAGTTATGGACATTATTATAAATATTTTTCAACAGCACCAAATATAACAAGTGATTTAGGTTACAAACGGGACTCAATTAGTTGGTGGGAAGCAAAAAGAAGAGCAGAGAAATCAACATGTGGAGGTATGAGAGGATATTTAGTTTCAGTAGAAACTGCTGCTGAAAATGAATTTATAAAAGATGCGGTTATGTGTGATAACAGTACCGCTTCAGGATGCACGGGTGTAACTCCTTTTCATGTTGCTGCAGGTGAAACTAGAGCAAATTATTATGGATCAAGATTAGACACTTCAAGTAATCAACATTATCTATGGTTAGCAAATTCTGACTGGAGAACACCTCGTACCATGAGATCCGAGTCTGGTCCAAATATGGGCTCAAGTAATACCTATGTTAATTGGCAAAGTAGTGAACCTAATAATGGAAGTGGTGAAGACTATGCGGATATGGAAATAAATAGAAGTGGACGAACTAATGGAGGATGGAATGATCTGCGTAAAATACCTAATTGCAGCAGTAATGGCCGAGACTGTATAACAGGTTATGTTGTTGAATATGGTGGATTTGACTCTTTTAGATTAGACCATGATGACAATGGAGATGGTGATAAAGATGATCTTAAAGACTTAAGTGAGGATACAAAAACTTGTGTTGCAAGAGCCACAATAGAAAAAGATAAGTATGTATCTGAAGAGGATTATTTAAAATACGATAATACATCAGATGAAATTCTTGATGGATCTGCAAATGTTTCAGGAGCTGAATCTTTTGACACAGATTTAACTGACGATTACCCAGGATGGGATGTAACCAATGGAGTACTAACACTTTTTCATAGTGACAAACCTGCTGACTGGAATCCAAATACAAGTTATGTTAATGATTCTTTTACTTGGTTTAATAATCGAGTTTGGAAAAATATTTCTGGCAGCACTATTACAGGTGGAGCAAGTTTGGCAATTAGTGAAACGCCAACAATTTATAATCCTAGTGTTTGGCAGTTTTATAGTGGCAATGAAAGTGATGCACCATGTGGTGATCTGAATTTTTGGCAACAAGCTTTTGAATCTATAAAATATTTCAATACTTTAGCTATTGATACTTCGGTTGATGCAAACCCTTATAATGAGTCAGCAATAGTAGATTCTGATGATGCAGCGGAAAGTCTTGGTGATCCTGAAGATTATGTAGTTGAGGATGAAGGTGTTAACGAAGCTTCGTTAGGTGAAAGAGTGATTATTTTTTCCTTGGGATCTCTACATGTTAATAAGCATCGAGATGGGTATAACCATTTTTATGAATTTTATGAATTTCCTGCAAGAGCTGCAGGAACAGCTAATGCTAGTCAAAATTTATACAATGATAAAAATAGAAGAATGAATGAAGCTTTCTCACTTTCTAGACATTTAGAATATTTTGGAAAAAGTGGGTATTTAGCAACTGTCACCAGTGAAACAGAAAATAATATTATTACTGAAAAAGCTGTTGGAAATGGTTGGATGGGAGGACTAACAGGATCTGCTAATCAAAACTCTGTTGCTAATTTAAATAAATGTGGTGGCTTTAGACAGCGAGATAATACGACTCAAGCAACTTTAGATTTTAATGCATTAAGAGATTTTGAAGATATGCAAATGTACAGAGAAGGAGTGATATATACTTTTAACTCTACACCCAGCACATCTACAACAAACTATGTAAGAAATATTGTTGAAAAGTATTCAGGAACTATCTCGTCAAAAACAATTTTATCAATTTCGAAAGCCAATCCTGCTGTTATTACAACATCTTCAAATCATGGATTAACACATGATGATATAATAAAGATAGCTGATATCAGTACAATCAATCAACTAAATGTTGATGGAATGACACAACTAGGTACTAGTTTTTATAGAGTTAGAGTTATTTCTAACAGTGCATTTAGTCTTGTAGATTTAGATACTAGAGAAAATATTAACAGTACAGGATTTTCGGATTATACTGCAAGCACAGCAAATTTATGGGAGTTAGAAGGGATTCAGAACGAACTTTATAGATTACAGTCGACAACTACTGCAAATAATACTCAAACACAGTCTGGTTTAAAGCTTTTTTATAAAGATCCAAAAATTGCTTTATCAAATAGTCAGGCAATTACTGGAAATAGGACTAAGCTATTTTTCAATGCTAGCCTTAGCAATGTTGACGACTCAGTGACTAGTACTGAATGTCCTGTGTGGAGATGGATGACTGGACCAGAATCTATGCTCTGGGAGGGAAGAGGTCTTGCTTTTGCACCTACTAGAACTGCATCTAATACACCATCAGCTAATAATGGAGTTTGGACTAGGGCAGATCCATCGGGTCAACAAATAGGAGAAGTTTTTGTAAACGGAATGCCTTTTAGGAATTGGAATGGAACAGGTGAACCAAATAATGCGGCAGGAACCGAACACGGTATACATTTACTTGGAACCCACTTTTCAGATAGTGCACAATTAACTTGGAATGATTTACATAACTGGAATGCAAGTTATAGTGATAATTATAACTACACTATTAGAGGTTTAATCTTAGAATATGGAGGTTTAGAAAGTGTAGGTGATCCAATAACAAGAATAGCTGCAAAAAGAATTATTAACTTATTTGATCGTAGAGTTACTAAAGCAACAATTACTATTTCAAGTGGCGCTCAAACAGGAGATAAATTAACAGCTCCAAGTGGTATTAGTGATCTTGGTTTAACAGTGACTGGTGATGATACAAATGCAATTACTTTCACTGGAGAAGGGTCTTGTAAAATTTATTTAGATACAATCAAAGGGATCACTTTTGAACATACAGGTGCTACAGAAGGGGTAAGACAAATTTCAATTACAATTGGAGATGTAAAAAAACCAACAGGCTCTGATCATTATTATAAAAAAATAGATGAGCTTGTTACCTATCAAGCAGCAGATTTTCAGGCCAGTTACTCTAATTTATGTGGATTACAAGGTTACCTTGCAAATGTTACAACTACAGCAGACTTAACTGCTATAAGTACTTTAGGCATAACAAATGGTAAAGAAGCATGGATTAATGGAACAGATGAATGCCAAGGTGGAATTTATAGAGCAGGTTTTTGGAGATATTCTTCTGGTCCTTGGAAGGATAAAGAGTTTTGGAGATTAAGGATAGATTCTGACGCAGATATTGATTCAGTAATCCCATGTAATTTGGCCGATATTAGATCCTCGGAACCTAGTGTAAGGGTTGGATCATTTAAAGCTGCTAATTGGATAAGCAATCATCCAGCAGCTAATAATAATGATTATTTGACATACAAACAATCAACTAGCCCAGGAATTAAAACTAGATCAAGTGCATCTGTCGCTGATGTTGAGGCTTATATAGTTAGATATGGTGGAAGCGCGGGTGATTTTACAGGAGTAGATATAGAAGAAGTTAATGATATAAAGGTTTTAGCAGGGCCTTTAAGAGCAGAAATATCTTTTTATACAGACAGTAGCGATAATAGTATTTTTATAAGTGGTGAAGATAAATTGAAAGTACCAACCACTGGTGATGGGGCATTGTCAGCAGGATGGACCAAAACTATCGATTATTCTTCACAAACAGTTCCATTAACAATAACACCACCAAGTACAGAATTGATTACAATGGATGATTGGAGAAGAGAGCTTACTAAAGTTTACTATAAAAATATAAATTTAAGTAATTTTACACCAGGCAATAGAAAAATTAAAATTACATTAGTCTATGGTGCCTCAAGTCTGAATCAAACAATAGGAATTGTAAAAACAATTGGAAGCAAAAACAAGGTAACGGTTACACCTATTTCATGGAGTAATAGATAAATTATTTAAATATTTATACCTAAACAGGTTATATCGTCTCTTAGCTTAGATCGATTATCTAGAATTTCACAAACTTTATCAATTATATCTTTAGAATTATCAAATTTATTATCTTTAATTAAATTTTCAAAACCTTTAGCACCAAGTTCTTCGTTATTTTTTAAATATCCTTCAGTTACACCATCAGTATAAATTAATAAAGTTTTATCTTTAATATTTTTAATACTAGTTTTAAAAAAGGAGTCGTCATTAAATTTCATTATCCCCAAAGGAGGAAGACTAGATTTAATATATTCAAAATTATAATCTCTATCAAAAATCATTATTGGTTCATGTCCATGATTGATATATTCAATTTCTTTTTTTTGGATATTAATTTTACCAATCACGGCTGTTATAAACATACCTTGATAAGAAGAATCTGATACTTGATTGTTAACATAACGAGCGATAGTAGATAAAGGTTTTTCTAATTTTGCTAGTGATCTAAAAACTGAAGAAGCATTAGCCATTAAAATACCAGCTTTAATTCCTTTGCCAGAAACATCTGCAAGGGTGAAATATATTTCATTATCATTAACTCTTATATAGTCATAATAATCACCTGAGACGTCTCTTGCAGGTATATTTTTTGCATAAATTAATTTGCTATCCTCAAAAACTTCTGGAAAAAGTTTCTTTTGTACTTCACCTGCTATTTCTCTTTCTTGCTTTAAAATAATTTGTTTTTTTTCATTATCAAGGGCTATTTCATTCTCTCTTAAATACCTAAAATAAAGAGTGGTTAAAAATAATAATGAAGAACTTAAAATTATGTAAAAAACATCTACAAAATAATTAAATTGATAAGCAATGATGCTTGAAGCTAGTAAGATAAAAACTAAACCAGCAAAAAATACAATACTAAATTTTGGTAAAATTTTATTTGGAATAATTAGTGCTAGAATCAAAGAAATTATTAATAAAAGGTTTTCAGCAATTGTTGTGTAAGTATTTTTAAAAATAAAATCGTTGTTAATAATATTTTCAATTAAGTGAGCATGAGTTTCAACACCGGGTATTACTTTGCCATTTGGAATTTTTACAAAGTCAAATATTCCTTGGGCAGAACTCCCAATAATTACAATTTTATCTCTAAGTTTGTTTGCATTAATATTTTGATTTAAAACATCAACAGCAGAAATGTAGTTTTCTTTATTAAATTGTTTATAATTAACATGAACAATTGCATTTCGATCTGGCTCAATTTGATATTTTCTGGTTTTAATTAAATTAATTCCTGCTTGGTCTGAATTAATTAAAATATTTTTGTGACCATGGAGAACTCTTAAAGTTTCTAAGCTTAAAGATGGCCAAATATCATTTCCAATTTTTAAAAACATTGGCAGAGATCTTAAAACAGCATCAGAACTATCTAGATAGGAGATAGTTCCCACTCCTTTTGCAGCATTATTAAATTTTTCTAAAGAAGTAATTTTATTTTTAAAACTATAAATATAATCTAATAGATCACCACCCTTTGAAATAATATTTGTTTTTGGTTTAGAGGAGTTGTCCCTATTATACATTGAGGTATCTCCAAGAACAGGGAGAACAACATTTGATGATTGGATACTTTCTAAGAATTTTTGATCACTGTCAATCACAGTGCTATTTTTAATATTAAATTCTTCTAAGATTTTTTTTGGGTTTTGTTTATCTTCTTCACTAAAAAATACATCAAAGGTGATTACGGACACACCATATTGATCTAATTTTTTAATTAAATCTGCAAATACATCCCTTCTCCATGGAAATTGACCAATCTCACCAATACTCTTTTCATCTATATCTATAATAACTACACCATCAAAATCACTTTTTTCAATAAAAAATGATTGGTAAGCATCATAAGAAATATTTTCAATCTTCCTTACAAAGTTACTGTCTTGAATTTTTATTAAAAATAAAAAAATTAATAAAACAATGCTAGAATATTTCTTAATATTGTTCATAAAATTTATTCTTTTAGTTAAAATTATTTATTGTAGTTTCTATATCTTTTTTTTTAATCATCATTAAATCTGCTTTAGATTTATTTTCTATTTTAGTTAATCTTGAAGCCTGAGTTTCAATACAGCCCTCAAAAAACCTTCTAATATCTCTGCCATTTGAATATTTTTCACCAGTCACTTCTATAATTTTTTTACACGCATTTCTTAGACTTTCATTTGCATCGTTAGAAACAGCATAATTATTATCTCTACAAAATTTATAAAAAATTTGATAGAGATCTAAAAATTTATAATCTTCAAATAAAATTTCTTTTTTAAATCTAGAAACAAGACCTGCATTTGAGTTAATAAATGTTGACATTTCTCTTTCATAACCTGCAACGATTACTATAATTCTTTGTCTATAGTCTTCCATAAATTTTAAAAGTTCATCAATAGCTTCTTGACCGTTATCATTTGGATCATTTTTATTGATTAAAGTATAAGCTTCATCAATAAATAAAACGTTATCAATCGCATTATTATATCGTTCTGCAGAACGTTTTGCTGTTTCCCCTTTACCTGGGAAAACCAAATCACTTCTTGTAATTTCAATTAGCCTACCTTCCGTAATTAGCCCAAGATCTCGGTAAATATTTGCAATGATTCTTGCAACAGTTGTTTTTCCAGTACCTGGGTTTCCTGTAAAAATTAAATGATTAGTTATTGTAGCTGAAATACCCAATCCTTCTTTTTCACGTTCTTTAGAAGTTAACAAAAAATCCACTAATGATTTAACTTCTTTTTTTACTTTTATTAAACCTGGAAGTTTATTAATTAACTCAACATTTTTGACAATTTCGTTATCCATCATGTATACAGAATACACTAGAGAAATTATGAATAAAAACAACTTATTAAAATGTTTGATTTTATTATTGATGATTCCTCAGATATTATATTCAGGTGAGTCTGGTGATGAGATTCCAGGTGAAATTATAAATGAAGTTGAAAAAAAAATAGAACCTAAAGATTTAGACCAAGAACTTATCGACCCTAAAACAATAGAGACATTAATAGAGAAATCACTAGAACCTAAAACTACCACAATAGATTTACCCAAAAACAGATTAACACATATTTTTGGTCAAGCATTTTTGGAAAAAATTAATAATGAAAATGTTAAGATCATTAAGAGTTGTAGACCATTATCAAATGTAGAAAAATGTTATGTTGTTGATCCAAAAAAAAAATCAAAACATTTTAATAATTATTATTTTTATATTAATATTGATAACAATGTGAATGCAATAATTGCCTTTGATAAAAAAAAATTAACAGATGTCTCAAAATGTAAAAAGAAAATGGATGAATGGGTTATATTTTTTGAAAACTTTGATCTCCAAAAAGCAACGAATGAAAATCAAAATTTATCAGTATTTTATACAGATAAACCCAATCAAAAACCATTAGAAATAGTTTCTAACTGTTATGCTGAAAGCTTTAGAGATATTGATTCTTCTTTTATTTTGAAATTTTATAAACAGACTTAAATGAGAGTTTATTTGTTATTTTTGGCAATATTTTTTTGCAAAATAACCTATGCCAATGATCAAAATAATTTTTATGAATCAAGATATAATTTTTTAAAAAATTATATAGAGCAATTAAAAACACTTCAAGACAAAGATAAAAATTATAAAGGCAGTGTGGTTGAAACAATATCAGGTTCTTTTTTTATTAGTTTTGGAAGAGGTCGTCAAAATAAAATTGATCTAGAAACTCTAAATAAATGTAATTTAAAAGAAGGTGTTGACTGTAAAGTTAGATTCCAATCATTAAAAAAAAATAAAGATTACAATCGATTAGCAAAATTTGATAAAAAAAATAATCTTCTTTTTTCACTTGAAAATAAAATAGACTCAAAAATAGTTGATGAATATAAAGAGATTGTATTTTTAAGAAATATTAAAACTTTTAATCAAAAAAACTTTGAATGTAAAAAAAATGTTACTCCATTTAAACAATTAATCTATCTTATAAAAAAAGAAATCGATGTTTATCCAATTGAATTTATAAATAATTCCGGATTAAAATTTGTAATGATATGTGAAACATTAATACTTAATGAAAGCCAGGTAGTAGGGGTGGCCCCAGGTCATTATGATCAATCGCCAGGCGTATTTTATATATCAGTGAATGAACTTAAAAATGGTAAAAATGATCCTAGAGTACAATCAATGTTGAGGCATGTTTTTCATCATGAATTTTATCACATTATAGATTCACAATTAACGAATGTTATAATTGATAATCAATGGGAAAAAATTAATAAAAATAAATACTCTGACACTGAAATATCTGGAGATTTAAATTTAGATAATTCCATAAATGGTTTTATTACCCAGTATGCAAGAAATAATCAAAGTGAAGACAAAGCTGAATTATTTGCAATGTTGATAACTAAGAATAGTGAAGTTAAGAAATTATTAAATGAAGATAAAGTATTGTTTGATAAAACAAAATTATTAATCTCTAGATTAAAAAGTATTTCACCTTCTATTAACAAAATTTTTTGGAATAAATTGAATTAAGCTTTAGGATTTCTGACTTCGTGTATATTATCTATTAGTATATCTAAATCTATTTTCACTTTGCTTGCAACATCAGTCCAATCACCTGGGTTTTCTTGTCGATAAATTCTGAAATTTTCATACCAAATTGTTTCTTCATTAGAGTTAAACCATCTCCAGTCTGAGACATGAGGTAATAAAAGCCAAGTTTGAGTTCCAAGACTTCCTGCTAAATGAGCTATAGCATTATCTGTTGTTATTACTAAATCTAAGTATTTAATAATCGCTACAGTATCTATAAACTTTTTAGAACCAGTATCAATTAATGGGTCATAATTTATTATTTGTTTTGAAAAATTGTATTTCTCAATTTGTGATTGAGCGTTGCCTTTTTGTAGACTTATAAATGAACCTTTATCATTTTCTATAATGTCTTTATAATGAAATAATTCTAATGAATTTTGTTGATCCCTTGGATTTTGCTTGCTTCCTTGCCAGTGCAAACCAATTTTAACCTTATTATCAACACCGATTAAAGTTTCCCATTCTTGAATTTTTGCATCATTAACTTTGATTTTGGTCGGTGCTGGGCAGTAATTTTTTAAATCTGGTGTTAAAATATAAATCAAATTTTGTAAAGGGACCCAAAAATCATAGTCCTCAATATGCTCTTCAATATTTACTGTTTGATGAATAAACATTAGTTCTTCAAATAAATGCTGTACTTCTTC
>Ga0308019_10002577_pt1 | contig 10295 bp, 8 predicted proteins | sample Neamet284_FD_203135 | JGI IMG/M metagenome (GOLD analysis project Ga0308019, IMG submission 203135) | Marine microbial communities from water near the shore, Antarctic Ocean - #284 | ecosystem: Environmental > Aquatic > Marine > Unclassified | place: Southern Ocean | collected 2014-10-01
GGTGGTGTTCTAGTGGTGTTGTTTGTAGGTGGTTTTTTATTTGCAGCGCTTCATAAAATGAAGATGTTTAATGAAAGAGGGAGTTAATGACATACTCATGCACAGCACAAGATTAAATGTTTCCTTAGGTACTCTACCTTTGAAAAATCCGTTAATTTGCGGTTCCGGAGAGCATCTTATTGAAGAAGCTGGCATTCTTAGAGCGCTCGAGTGCGGGGCAGCTGCGGTGGTAGCAAAATCGACTAATGAGAGTGAGTTAGCAAGACGTCAGTTGGATAGGACAGATTACTCAATTGTAGGCCAAGATTTAAAGCAATATGATTGGCGAAAAGATGCTGGATTGAGTACTAGTTTATTTGGACGATCAGGATTGATAGGCACTGATTCGAAAGAGTGGTTAAATACAATCGCAAAGTTAGATCGTCAAGCAAAAGAATATCATTCTTATGTAGTTGCGAGCCTTATCCCAGCAAGCACCTCGCATCTAATAGAGTATGCCGAGATTGCTCAAGAACTAGGTATTCGTGTTCTCGAAATCAATATAGGAGCCCCACATGGACTAGAGGCCAACAAGGATATTCGCTTAACGTTTGATCCCAAAAAGGCAAATGAGACCATACGTGAGGTTAGGAAGGTATTTCATGGCCATTTATGGGCTAAAACCTCAGGTATGAGTGAGAGTGTTAGTCAATTAGCTTTCGCTTCAAAAGAAGCCGGCGCTGATGCTGTTGTGATGATGGGAAGGATGATGGCTTTGATTCCAGATTTAGACTCTATGAGACCTGTTCTAGGTACAAAAGGAGCATATGGTGGCCGCTGGGCTTTACCTATAACTTGTCGATGGTTAAGTGAGAGTCGACACCTACTGGGATCTAAATACCCATTGATTGGTACAAATGGCGCGCGAGATGGGTATGATATAGCAAGAATGATGCTTGCTGGGGCAACTGCCATAGAACAAACTTCCGCAATATTTACTGGGGGTTTTGAGGTAATAGAAGAGAATATAAAGCAGTTAGAAGGGTATTTAAAAGATAAGGAAATGAATGCGCTTGATTTGATTGGCGTAACATCGGATCAAGTGCAATCCTATGCAGAGCAAGAGTTACGACCTGGTTATTGGCGGAAATTTGTTTCCGATGAGGCCTTAAATAAAGAATAACAAATCTAGGTAGGGGTGTAAGATATGACGACAAAAGCTAAGTTATATAATTGGAGCACAATTGAGGGCGAAGAAGTAAGGCCTGGTGTATCTAGGAAAGGTTTCCGAGGTGATCAATTTATGATGGTAATGAATACGCTTGAACCTGGAATGGAAATTAACCCTCATTCACATCCGTTTGAACAAGCCGTATATATAGTTCAAGGTAAAGTTCGTTTTCATGTTGGTGATGAGGTGTTTGAGGGCGGTCCTGGCTCGGTTATTAGAATTCCACCAAATGTAGAGCATTATGCTGAACCATTTGGTGATGAGCCGGTACTTAATTTGGATATATTTGCACCTCTACGAGAGGATTATATGCATTTAGTCGATTATCAAAATTTTGAGGAAAGCGAGGAATAGCTAATGACTTCGGATTTCAGAACGCTTGTGAGAAGTGGTAGGGAATTGATTGGTATATTTATTAAAACCCCTAATTATCAAATAGTTGAGATTGTTTCATCATCTAATTTATCGTTTATTATTCTTGATGCTGAGCATGCTCCGTTCGATAGAGTAGAATTGGATACCTCAATAATGGCAGCAAAATCATTGGATATGCCAGTGATGGTACGTGTACCAAAATTAAGCGATGAATATATTCTTAATGCCCTAGATCAAGGAGCAGCTGGTGTCCTTGTTCCACATATTAATACTCTTGATGATGCTAATAATGCTCTTGCCTATACGAAATATAAGGCTTTGAAATACCCTATGGGAAAAAGAGGCTTCTCGAACTCATCGCGCTCTGGAAACTATGGATCAAAAACTTTAATGACAATGATTGATGAATCTAATAGTGCGACGACAGTAATTTGTCAAATCGAAGAAAGGGAAGCGGTTGATAATATCGAGGAAATAGTAAAAGAAAGTGAAATTGATTGTTTGTTTGTTGGTACGGCTGACTTAGCTGTTTCTTTAGGCTGCGATGAAATAAACGAAAGTCGTGTCATGGCCGCGATCGACAAAGTTGTCAGAGTAGCTAAAATCGCTAACATTCCACTGGGTATATATTTATCTGACAAAGATTCAATTGATGTTTGGCGAAATAAAGGATTTTCTTTATTTGTCATTGGATCAGATCAATTGCATTTAAAAACCGCATTGACGAGTCTTGCGAACAATATTAACTAGAAAGAAGAGTGAGAAATGGATAATTACATTCAAGCCACTGATGACCGAAAGGCAGTAATCGAGCGATTACTAGAGGGTGCTGTAGATCTTCATTGTCACTCAGGACCATCCGTTATGCCGCGCTCAATTGATCATATTGAGGTTGCGAAAGAAGCTTCTAAAGTTGGTATGAAGGCGATTTTATTTAAAGATCATTATTATTCAGCTACACCTGTTACTGAGTTACTTATGAATCATTTTAGTCACCTTAAAGTTCAGCTTTTATCTGGGGTGCCTCTTAATAATACAACGGGTGGTATTAACAGATATTCAGTTGATCATGGTATTAACTTAGGAGCCAAATTAGTTTGGATGCCCACTTTCTCTGCTGAAAATCATATAAATGCGCACAGAAAGGACAAAGATTTCGAACAAAAATTTCCAACAACAAAAGAAGCTATGTTAGCACCAACGCCATTACGTGTGACTGATGATGATGGTGCTTTAATTGATGAGGTTAAATTTATTTTAGATTTGATTGCTGAGAATGATCTGGTTTTATCCTCGGGTCATTTGCATATTTCTGAAATCTGGCCTCTTTTTGATGAGGCCAGAAAACGAGGTGTAAACCGACTTTTATGTAATCATCCTACTTATATTGTGGGTGCATCACTCGCCGATATTACTCAATTAGTGGCTGGTGGAGTTTATATAGAACACTCTATGTGTATGTTTGTGCAGCGTTCTAAGTATAAATTTTATGAGCCAAAAGAGTTGGACGCCATGATCAAAGCGGCTGGAATTGATAATACTATCTTAGGCTCGGATCTTGGGCAGGTAGGCAATCCATCTCCTGTGGATGGTTTTAGGGCGGTTATTAATATGTGTTTAGATATGAATTACAGCGAAGAAAATATTCATAAATTAGTATCTAAAAATGCGTCTAACTTAATGAGTATTTAATTAGTCGTAAACGACGTCATTGATTATTGCTAATAAGTCACTCACGCCGCGCCGAAAGCCGTCAACGCTGACTCGCTCATCGTTACCATGAATCCTGGTGAATTCTTTTTCGGGGACAATAATGGGATCAAAACCATAACTTGAGATACCTAGATCTCTGGTGAAGTGGCTATCTGTAAATCCGGTGCTAACCCCCGGAGTCACTCTGGATCCGGGATGACGCTCACCGGTAACTTTTTCAATTGCTCTATAAAGCCTAGTATTTGCAGAAGAAACAGCTGAGGTAAATGCCATGATCACCTCTATATCCACATCCTGATCATTTAATAATGAAGTAAAATCAGCAATAAATTCATCAGAAGTTCTGTCTGGAAGTATTCGGCAATCTATTTCAGCCCATGCTTCGGGTGGAACTACATTAATTTTATTAGAAGCACCAAATCTTGTAATTGAGCAGGTATCTCTCGTTAGCGCATGTTGACTAGGCGAGTGTAATTGTAACCTCTCAAGAAATCCCGGTTCTTTTATAGCTAGAGACATATCAGCGTAAGCATCAGTCCATGTAGAATCCGCGCTTAAACTCATAGAAGAGAAAACTGCATCAACTGAGGGTATGATTCTTGCTGGAAATGCATGGCTTTTGATCGTGTTTAATGCGTCAATCATTCTTGTGACAGCACTGCTGGGATTTGGCATTGATCCATGTCCTGGAGTATCGGTAGTCGTCAGCCTTAACCAAACAGGAACTTTTTGAGTTACTTCAATATTAAAAATGGTCTCTGTGCCGTTATATTCACCACCGCCACCTTCGTTAATCAACAATCCAGCATTAGTGAATATTTCGGGATGATTTTGGATAAGCCATCCAACTCCAAAATAGCCACCAGCTTCTTCGTCGGCTGTTGCCAAAAAGATAACATCACGGTTTAAAGGTATATTTTTTCGATGCAAGCTCAAAAATGTAGATAATTGTGAGATACCGGTATTTTTCATGTCGAGCGCACCTCTCCCCCATATATAACCATCACGCTCCTCGCCTAATAATGGATCTACCGTCCAATACTTGGCATCAGCAGGAACTACATCAGTATGTTGCAGGAGAATAAGCGCTGGCTCCTTGCCACCTTTTATTCGAGCCCAAATATTTCCTCTACCGGGTGCGCTTTCAGCTGTTGTGTATTCAATACCTTCTGCATCAAATATTTTTTTATAAAACTCTACAGCTCTAGATTCATTGCCAGGAGGATTGATGGTATCAATCTTGATGAATTCTTTTAACCATATTACCGCCTGATCCTCCATAGATTGAGCGTTTATATTACTTGTAACTAGAACAGTCAGAAATAGCAGGGTGATCTTTTTAATCATTAAAACTCTCTTTGGTAATAAAATTATTATTGAATTGTATTTCGGTCCAGTAATGTAGAAATGAAATACACTAATCCACCAGAAGCAATTACAGTCAGACTGAACAAGCCTTCGATAGGTCTATTGATAATAACGAAATAAAGCGTCCACGCAGTCAAACTCAAATAAATTAAGGGCGGAATTGGAAATGCAAAGGTCTTATAGGGTCTTGTTAGGTTGGGTTGCTTCACTCTTAAAACAAATACCCCTAAGACCGTAGCAAAAGAATTTAGTGCAAGTGTGAAGCCGGCAAAGATAAGAATAGATTCAAAGCTTGATGTTAGGATAAATAAAATCGCAATCAATGACTGTGTATAAATTGCTGTAGTTGGTATTTTATCTTGATTTGTTTTTGATAAGAATTTTAAAATAGAAAAATCTTCACCAATAACTTGAAGCACCCTTGGGCCCGCCAGTGTCATGGCACTCACTGTGGAGATAAGAAGTAAGGCAAGAGCCAATCCTGTAAATCTTGCACCAATATCGCCATAAGCAGATTGAGCGGCTATGAAACCGATTTCTAATTTACCTTGCATATTCTCAATCGGTGTAACAGTTAAAAAAACATAATTTAAAAGGACGTAAAGCACCATAACAATTAATGTCCCTGAGATTAGAATTTTAGGAAGATGTTTTTGAGGCTCTTCTAATTCGCTGCTTAGGTAGGTTGCGGCATTCCAGCCGGTATATGCATAACTCACGTAAATCAATGAAACAGCAAAAGAGCCATCCAATATTAAGTCAATATCTTTTGCGTCAGGTTTGAATGAGATAGGTTGTATATTTTTTGCGAGAAGTAGGGCGCTAATGCAAAATATTATAATGATAGACACTTTTAAGATTGTGAAGATGACTTGTAAGCCGCCGCTATTCTTTCTGTTGCTTGAATGAGTAATAGCTAAGCTTAAAACTAATGCACTAGCAATACATTGGCGAACCCAGGGTGCATCTATGTCCGGAAATAGGGACATTAAATAGGCTGAAAATGTAATGGCTGTCAGAGCTGTTGGTGCGGCAAAGCCAATAGTCGCCGATACCCAGCCAGAGATAAAGCCTGCGCATGGATGGTATATTTTCGTGAGAAAGTTATATTCACCCCCTGATCGAGGAAGCGCTGCTCCAAGTTCCGCATAAGTCATCGAGCCACAGAGTGCAATTACACCCCCTAGTACCCAAAGTAACAATATGCTGAAGCCGGATTGAATATCCATTAATTGAAACCCAAGACTAGTAAATACGCCGGTTCCAATCATATTGGCTATTACGATAGCAGTTACCGTGGTGGATTTAAATTTAGTAAGAATCATAATTAAAGACTATTTTTTTATAGTCGACATAATTTTTCTGCTGCTTGTTCTAGTATTTCATCTTTTTTTGCAAAGCAAAATCTTAGTTTCTGTTCAAAAGGTGGTTTTTCGTAAAATACGGATATCGGTATAGAAGCAACACCAATTTCTTCGGTTAGTTTTTTAGCGAAAGAAACATCATTATCTTCAGAGATTTCACTATAATCTAGGAGTTGATAAAAAGACCCTGCCGATTCTTGATAGGTAAATTTTGAGTTCTCTAATAACTTACAAAAATAATCTCTTTTTGCTTCGTAAAAATCTGATAAAGAATCCAAGTATTCTGGATGTGCGTGCATAAATTCTGCTAAACCATGCTGAATCGGCGTTACAACCGAATAACAGGTCCATTGGTGGATTTGCCTCATTTCTTCAGTAAGTTTAATAGGTGCCGCACAATAACCTACTTTCCATCCAGTGGCATGAAATGTTTTGCCAAACGAGGAAACAACAAATGATCGAGACCAGAGTTCTTCGTGACCTGAGAGACTTAAATGTTTTTTTTCATCAAAAACAATATGCTCATATACCTCATCTGACATCAAATATATCGAGGTATCACGAAGGATATCAGCTAACGTATCAAGATCTTTTGACCTCAATATAGCTCCAGTTGGATTATGTGGAAAATTTAAGATAATTAATTTTGTTTTTTTATTGATAGTGTCTTTAAGTCTTTGCCAGTCAATATGATAATCTGGTCTTTCTTTTGTTCTTATTAGTGGTACATGACGAGTGATACCACCAGCAAGAACAATGTCAGGCCCATAATTATCATAAGCTGGATCAAAAATAATCACCTCATCACCGGGATAAACTACGGCTTGAGTGACACTAAAAAGAGCTTCTGTAGCACCATCACAAATTGTCACTTCTTGACGAGCATCAATGGATCTTCCGTAGAATTTTTTTATCTTGCTTGCAATACAATCCTGGAGTGCTGGAATACCAGCCATTGGAGCATATTGATTATTGTCACTCCGAATGTATTTGCAGACCATTTCTAGTAATCGAGGGTCTGGGTTAAATCCAGGAAATCCTTGAGATAAGTTAATCGCATTATGCTTGTTTGATAATTCAGTCATTATCGTAAAGATTGAATTACCTGTATCTAGTTTACCATTCATTTATTTCGGCTCCTTGAACTTTGGTGGTTGCCAGTCTGGCGCTAATGGACCTTGATCAAAAATAATTTCACGATGACTACTCCAAGTACTACGAATGGCCTCTGGCGTCCCTATACCAGCAGCGCGAGGATCACCACTGGGCCCAAACCAATGGTTTTGAGGGGCTCCAGTAGTTCTAGCGCGCATTCCACAATATGTTGTGCCATTTACTGTCATGCTGAGTATTTTTTGCTGAAAACTAGGATCATTGCTAACAACTGCAGCAGTTAGTCGATTTGTAATTCGCTCTAGAATGGATGTGATTTTATCTAAGTCCTCATCTTCATATTCGACAATAATTTGAAAAGGACCGAAAAGTTCAGTAGTGATGAGATGAAATTCATCTTCTAGAAGAAGATCTAATGGAACTTTTATCGCCGTTGGTTCAAGCGTGCCGTAACACTTCGGGACATCATGGTTAGTTAGGGTTTGACCTCCAAATAAGAGGTCTGTTCCAGGGAGCTCTAATATAGATTGGATATGATTGAGCATGGCTTTATTTGTCCAAGAAAGGATTGGTCCAATACTTAAGTCATTCATATTTCTTAGAGAAGCAAGTTCTTTTAATTTAGGAAGTAATACTGGCGACCAGTTTTTATGGCAGAGCAAAATACTTTGTGCGGAGCATTTTTGACCGGAAGCATTATAAGCATCCTGATCAGATTGCCATGCAACATATTCTAGCCAGTGGAGGTTGAAATCTGGACCAATAATTTTCCAGTCAAAACCAGCATCTTCGAGTCTAACTAGGCCGTTCATAGTGACAGATATTTTTTCTGCAACTTGGTTGGATCCAGTGAATTGAATTAATCGAATAGATTCTTTTACACTATCGATCAATTTCTCCATCTCTGATCCACGGCAATGTATTAAATTGATATCTTTGCTTGGAAGCCCACAATAAATCAGTAAGCGTAAAAATTGCTCAAAAACGATACTTACCTTTGAATCTACTTTTACCAGAGGTTTATTACCCATAAACAAGGCGCCTAAAGCTTGTAATGCAGGTATTTCAAGTGGAAAGTTGAAAGGTGCTATAACTACGACAGGGCCAAAGGGCCAACGATAACCTTTTGATTCTTGTCCCTCATGATCGCCAGGATTAGAAAAGCCTCGACCAAGGAAACGTACTCCATCTCCCGAGAAATTTTCAAGAAAAATACGTGTTACGACGACCTCGCCGCGACATTGATTGTATTCTTTTGGCATAACGCGTTGAATTAGCTTTGTGAAGTAATGCTCAATCTCTGGTTCAGCGAGTAAAGCCGCTGCTTTAGCACAAACTTTTCCAAGCATTAAATAACGCTCTGGCTTGTAAAGCGGGTTATGAGTTCCGTAGCTATTTTGTTTTTTTATGTCTTTAATAAATTTGGAGTGATCTTTTGTGTCAGGAACAAGGAGGAACTGTTGACCATTGAGCGGATCAAGAATATCGTTTCGAATTGAATCAGTGGTGACCCAGGCTCCATCAATTAAATTGCAAGCTTTTCCTGGCTCAGTTTGAGTCATTCCATGAATAGGATCGACGCTGGTAAATTTATTTAAATTATTCATTATTTTCTCGGTAAGATGGCAGTTAGTAAAGTATAGCTAAAAGTATAACTTGGCACTCTTATTTTATAAATTTATTGAGAAAGAAATGGATCAGGGTGATAATTCAATTGGTCCGCGCTGGTTTTCCTGCGGCGATTACCTGTTAACTCCGTCAGACCTGGAAGGGAGCAGCGGTAGCAGCGACATCGGGTGCCGGGAGTAAGCTAGCGCGGATCTTTCTTTTTAGTCGATAAACTAATTTTACTTTGTTTTTAAATGTATTATTCTTGGGTAAACTGTTCTTAATTATTTTGTGATTACTTAAATTTATTTTGGCAATATTATGAGTTATCTTGCACTTGCACGAAAATGGCGACCTAAAAATTTTTTAGATATTGTGGGGCAAGAGCATGTTGTTCAGGCCCTAACAAATGCCCTCGAAAGTGAGAGATTACATCACGCTTATCTGTTTTCAGGAACACGCGGTATTGGTAAAACGACAATTGCCAGGATACTGGCAAAAGCATTTAATTGCGAAAAGGGTATTACTTCAAGCCCGTGCGGTGTATGCGGGATATGCAAGGAGGTTGATGAGGGAAGATTTATTGATCTTATAGAAGTCGATGCGGCTTCTAAAACAAAAGTGGATGATACCAGAGAGCTTCTTGATAATGTTCAATTTGCCGCAACTGTAGGAAAATTTAAAGTCTATCTTATTGATGAAGTACATATGCTTTCTAAGCATTCATTCAATGCCTTACTAAAAACGCTTGAAGAACCACCGCCTCACGTAAAATTCTTTTTAGCTACCACCGATCCTCAAAAATTACCTGTGACAGTTTTATCGCGTTGCTTGCAGTTTAATTTAAAAAGAATTTCACCTAAATTGATTTTAGATAGGTTGTGCTTTATCTGCGATGCTGAAAAAATTGAATTTGAAAAAAAAGGACTTGCCAAAATCGCAAGAGCTGCAGATGGCAGTCTTCGTGATGCATTGAGTTTGCTGGATCAGGCGATTGCTCATTGTGGAGATATATTAAATGATGGTGATATTGCGATCATGCTGGGAAGTGTAGATCGTAAATATATCCATCAAATTATGAAGTCGATTGCAAAACATAACACCACTGAATTACTAGCTGTTGTTGATACTATTGATGATTTTTTTCCAGATTATGAGAGTTTGCTTGGTGAAATTGCTGGGATTATGCAGCGGATTGCTGTGCTGCAAGTCACGGGAAGTGACAGTGAATCGGATTTTTTGGGTGAGGATTTGAGCGATTATGCAGCAAATATCTCCTCAGAAGATGTGCAGTTATTTTATCAAATAGTAATTATGGGTAAACGTGATATTCATAATGCCCCATCTCTTCGAGCTGGTTTTGAAATGACGCTCATCCGTATGCTGGCATTCCGTCCTCATGGTGGAGAGAATATAGAGACTGTTGCCCAAGTTAAGAAAAATTCAATTATTGTTAACGAATCTCACAAACCAAATGAGCAAGTAAAGAAAATTGAAGCCCCAATGGAAAGTAAATCTGAAGAGGGAATGATAGCTAATAAAAA
>Ga0308019_10002581_pt1 | contig 10292 bp, 16 predicted proteins | sample Neamet284_FD_203135 | JGI IMG/M metagenome (GOLD analysis project Ga0308019, IMG submission 203135) | Marine microbial communities from water near the shore, Antarctic Ocean - #284 | ecosystem: Environmental > Aquatic > Marine > Unclassified | place: Southern Ocean | collected 2014-10-01
TTCCTACAATGGGATGGGTTGGACCATGGGCCACTTACGCCAGGCAGATTCATCCGTCCATTACTTTGAAAAATTCCTTGCCATGGACACATCTTTTTCGAATATCCTGGATTTTTATGCCGGATTAAGCTTTGCCTATAATGCTCTTGGTAAGAATACAGAAGCACGAACAAACTGTAACATCTTTTTTGGAAAACAAAATCCAATTTTGGACACGAACTGGGAGTTCAGCCATAACCCAAAAATCAATTATTTAGATGTTCGATTGATTCTTGCAGTTTCAGAATTCCGATTAGGTTTTTTCGAGAACTGTCAAGAATCCATCAATAAGATATACAAAGATAGTGATCTTCCAACAGTAGTAGTAGATGAAGATTACAACACCGTCTCGGGCAGATCAGCTTTGGCCGCCCATCTCGCTACGCTCCAGTACGAACTCCAGAATTCATAAATGTTAGATCGGAAAGATCTATTCCCATCCAGAAAAAATCATAAAGACTGGATGAAGGAATCTATACGTCTTGCTCAAAAAGCATTCTCGGATGGAGAAGTCCCTGTGGGAGCGATTGTTGTAAAAAATGATAATATTATTGGCCGGGGTTATAACCAGCGAGAGCGGTTAAATGATCCTACGGCTCATGCGGAAATTCTTGCGATTACCGCAGCATCAAGTACATTAGAAGATTGGCGTTTATCGGATTGTACTATATATGTGACAAAGGAACCTTGCCCCATGTGCGCAGGTGCAATCATCAATTCCCGTGTTTCAAACCTCATATTTGGGGCCTATGACGAAGAAAAAGGGTGTTGTGGATCCTTGTATCAATTATGCGGCGATAGGCGCTTAGACAGCCGAACAGCGGTAAAAGGTGGCGTGGAGGAAGATAAGTGTACCGCAATCCTTCAAGAATTTTTCAATTTAAAGCGAGACAAGGGAACCATTTAGGTATTGCTATTTGACTCACATGAATGTCTATCTTGAACTATTAAAGAATAAAACACCTTTTATTGATCTTCGATCACCAATAGAATTTGCCAAGGGAACTTTTCCACAGAGCGTTAATCTTCCTATTCTTAATAATGACGAGCGTGCAGAAGTTGGCAAAACCTATAAACACCATGGGAATGCTGCTGCTGTCGAATTAGGTCATCGATTGATATCGGGTGACCATAAGGAGATCAGAGTCTCTGGCTGGAAAAAATTTATCGATAAAAATCCGTCAACATGGATGTATTGTATGCGAGGAGGACAGCGATCCAATATTGCACAGGATTGGTTAGATGATATTGGAGTAAAGGTACCTATTGTTAGCGGTGGATACAAAGCTCTCCGGCAAGCTTCCCTAGAAATCTTGGATTCTGTAAAGGATGATAAAAAACGATGGATCATCTTAGGCGGGAGGACAGGGACAGGTAAAACTGTCATTCTGAATCAAATAGAATCTTCTATTGATCTGGAACACCATGCTGAACACCGCGGTTCTGCGTTCGGTGGATTTCTTTCACATCAGCCTTCGCCAATGGATTTTGAAAACAGATTAGCAATTAATTATCTCTGCCATGATCATCAAACCTTAGTCTTGGAAGATGAAAGCAGAAATATCGGGAAAGTTGCAATTCCTAACATTTGGTTTCAACGAATGCAGAATTCAGAAATGATATTCATAGAGATCTCATTAGAAGAACGGATCCAAAACATCATAGAAGACTATGTCATCACCCCAATAGGTGATGGTATTTCAAAGACGGATCTATTACTTTCTCTGCGGTCATCTTTAATGAAAATACAAAAACGATTGGGTGGTGATAATTTTCGCGAAATAAGGAATAAAATGGATCAAGCGTTCCTGGATCCAAAAAACTATGGACAGGAAGCCTGGATTAAACAATTGCTGAATGTGTATTATGATCCCTTATATGATTACCAGATCAAATCAAAGGTCAACCGATGTATTTATCAGTCAGACACGAAAGGTGTTACAGAATTTTTATCTGAATTAGAGTCTGGCTAGGATTAAAGTTATATTAGCAAACTGACAGTAGCCAGGAAGCCGACAACATTAGAACGAGATTACGATTATTTATTTTTTACTATAAATCTTTTTAGCTTTTATCTAATTTTTCTGAAGTTCAAAGGAATCTGCTAAGAAAACATCGTCCTTCACATTGCCAACGACGTTTGCTACACGAACTGCGTTGCACATGCCATCTTTTGCATGTGGATCACCAAGCTCTGCCATTTTTGTCCCTTTAACCAAATAGGATTTTTCGCCAATTTGAATTGCCAGATTACATTCTTTTTGGCTTTTCATGCTAAAATTACACATTCCACAGGAAGTCTGAACCAGCCCGCTAACAGAACCATCATCTGCAATGGTGGATACGAAATTTTGCTCGCCAGGTATGGCAACTTTATTTTTGGAAACTTTACAAGATCCACAATCTGCAAAAACCAGATTAATAGAAAAAAGAGATGTAAGAATTAGGTATGTGATGTTTTTCATGATGTTGGCTCCTTAATTAACTTTTTGTTATTATGATATTATGGATATTCTCAATTTGAAATGAGAGATTAAACTATACAATGTTCTGCTATTACTCAAAATTTATAAAATTTTAATTACTCAGGATTTCAGATTCTTCATTCACGTACAACCAGAACCGGGCAGGTGATAAGGTTAGTGATATCTTCATCAATAGAATCTGTAACTCTAGCCATAAATCTTCCCATTTTTTTATGGCCTACCACCAGCATATCAATATCATTACTATGTTGCTGTATTTTTTCGGGTATATTTTCACCTTTTGTTATAATTATTTCAAGATCATTAATAATCTGTTCAAAACCATATTCTGTAAACCGATTACGAATAATTTCTTCAGTCACATTCAATTCTGAATCTCCCTTGGGTTGACTTAGAATTGGTTGATGGACATGGATTGCTATTAATTGAGCTTCAAATTTATTTGCCATAAGAACTGCCTGCTCTATAACTGGCTTTTCATCTCCATGGGCAACTAACGCCACCATAATCCTTTTTGGTTCAGAAATCATCTCTCAAATTAATTATAAAGTTCAATAAGAAATTAACCTTTTTTGATAGATTTTAACTGGGATACTAATTTATTTCTTTATTAGTATTGTACATTATTTTAGATAATGTTCGAGCTTTTGTTCATTTAAGATAAAATGATTAATTATGCCGATTCCCCGGTTACCGATCCGGCCATCACTAGAGATGCGTCTTTTTCTTATATTCATTGATGTCAACGTATCGATATTTCGATTTGTTTAAATAAAAAAGCTTTTTGTTTATCTAGAGCCACAACTTTTTTTTCTTTTCAATACCTTGGGATTGAAAATTGATTAAAACCATGGTTTGTTCAGTTTTGATTATGCCAATGGCCATGTTCCGGCGACCAAACCTTTCCTGGAGGTGGATCGCCCGGAGGTTGGGATTTTGGTGTAGTAGTTCCAGGTTGAGCAGGAAGAGTTGTGGTTCCCAAAGGTGCATCATGCCAATGGCCGTGTTCTACAGACCAAACCTTTCCCGGCGGTGCGGGCCCGGGTGCTGTTGATGTTAGATTTTGTTTTTGGGGAATAAGAGGTGCTGGTGAATAACTTGTCGTTTCTGCAGGAGGGGATGTTTGAAAAAATAAAAACCAAAGTAAGAATAGGAAAATAACTGCAACAATAACCCACGTTTGGGAAGATATTTCAGTAGTCTTTCCGTGGCAGTTTTTGAATTTATTCCCACTTCCACAATGGCAAGTATCATTTCGACTTGGTTTATTTTTCAAACTTTTCTCCAGGTTAAATTTATCATGAGTATTTTCATTGAGTTTTAATTGGAACTGGGCAATGAGATAATGATCACACTAAATATGATGCCCATAGTATTAGCGACTAGGTCCTTGCGGCTAAAAAAGCCATTCTTACTTTTACTATCTTGGATCTCCTTAGCGATACCGGCAGTAAAACTCATTCCCAGGGAAACAGGTAAGGCTGACGTTTCATCCTTTCCCATTTTATTGACCAGGACATATTGAATGCCTAGGGAGACTAGACAACTATAAGAGAAATGCTGCACTTTATCTATCGCAAACCATTTATCCTGCGGTTGATCCTTTTCAATGGCATGGACAGGTGTTAATAATAAGAAGAATAACACCAAACTGAATAGAGCAGAAGGTATGATGTTGATAATTATTATTTTACACATCAATTATACTGCCATTAATAATAGCTTCTTTACAAATCCTAACAAGAAAAATGCCGCAATTGGAGAAAAGTCCATTCCCATACTCTGCATAGGCAATATTTCTCTAATTGGTTTTAAAATGGGTTCTGTAACCTGGTACAGGAGTTGAATGAACTGGTTAGAAGGATTATGGGAAATCCAACTGAGAAAAACACGGGCCATAATCAACATTTGCAGCAGATTAAAAGCATTGTTGATAATATTAAAAAGTAGATAGTTCATAAGTATAAATTAATCATAAAATATCAAATTCGGGATAGGATAATTTATTCATGGCGTAGCTTGTCATGATCATCAGCTATCTTCATCACTTAATAAATAATAGATCATCATTGTTTCCCAATGCTACATAATCAGGCGTTACATAAAAGCTTCGGTGATATAAGGAAGTCCATTTAACTCTATTTGATTAACATAACTTTTGCAACCCAATGAAATTGTGACTAGAAATAAAACAGAAATTATAATTCTAATTTTTATTCTTTTCTCTTTGAGCACGGATCTTTTTGTTCAGTGCAATGATCTTTTTATTCCCATCACACCAGGGGGGCAAATGGTCCCAATCAGGAATCCCATCATCTATCAGCGTGCTACTCTTGGGGCTTTTAGGAAATCCCTTAACTGGTAATGCGCCTACGATCAAGCAAACAAGTTCACTCTCATCATCTGCCTTCAATGCTCTATTCACTTCCGGATCAACACGGACAACATCTCCTGGAAGAAGGTCTATAAGTTCGCCGTCCAAATAGATTACGCCTTTTCCATTAAGCACGATATAGATCTCTTCCTGGGATTCATGTTTGTGTAAATATGTGTAACCTTTACCCATAGGTAGCCGTGCAAAGCCCATTCCCAATGATGTTAATTTTACATCATCACGAAGGAAAGTTAACCATTCTGGGAGATTGTCAATGTCGTATGTTTTTTTATTATATTTCATCCCTATTGACTGTTTCCGGTGTGAACGCTGGCATACAAACTGCAATATAATTAGCGCCCTTATCATTAGGTGTGCTATATCTTACCCATTCACCAGCATAGGTAATAATGGCTTCACCTTTATTTACAAATAGGGTATTATTTTCTGTCTCGACTTTTAAAATACCTTCCAGAACAATAGTATACTCATCAAAATCAGGACGCTGCCCCGGTTCCTGCCAACCACCGGGAGATTGCATATGGGCAATACTTACATCATTAGTTTTAGAATTTACCAATCCAATATATTCTTGGATTATTTTGGGTTTGTTCCCAACAGATTTAATTATTGTTGGTGAATTTATTATTTTAGGCATTATTTATATCTTTTTATTTATCTAAGTTAAATTTTCATTATTGTTATTGAACGTGTTTTTGTTTCAACAATGATATACATCATTATTAAAATCTACTCAACATCTTACAAACAAAAAACCCCACGAAAGTGGGGCTTAATGTATCAAAAATTTAATAATTAGTCAGGAATTCCGCTACCGCTGTGTAATGGTGTAAAATCACCAGATTTTACTTTCCAATCTCCTTTTTCCTTTACCAAGACCTGACATACTCTTGTTCTATAATTACTTTTAGTAACTCCATTGATGGTATAGGAGCCCACTAAATAATAATATGCGACAGCAAATTTTCCTTTTTCTAGAACATCAACTTTTATATATCTAGGATTAAAATCAAATGTATTACCTGCAACTTGATCTTTTGTTACCGCCTTAATAGTTGCATCTTGATGATACCAGAAGGAACCATTTGAATCACCATTCATGGTACCATCTGAATGAAGTGTAGATACAAATTCACTCCATTTTTTATCATTTTGTAACTGCCAATGTCTTTCAACAAAAGTATTTATATCAGTGACATCATCTGCGAAAGTGAATGAAGCCATTGTAATAATAGTTATTAATAGATGTTTCATTTATCATCTCCTCTTTTATTATTTATGAAATTAGTAATTATTTTTTAGTAAATATTTATAAAAATGTCTCTTAAAAAATTAATCCCAATCCTGGAAACCATCAATACCACATTTTTGAACATTCATCACTTCATGTTCTGTGAAGGTAGAACCAATATGCGTAATAAAAGCTACAATAGATAATTTATTTTTGGTGTATGAAGATAAGTCAACTGTATATGTTTCAATATGTTCTCCACCAGAAACTAAAAATGATGTATTTATTGGATCTCCTAAAGACTCGCTTAGAACTGCTCTCAAAGTATGATTGTGTTCATATCCTTCTATAGGATCACCTAGATCATAAAAAGGACTCTCTGAATCTGTATTATAATAATTTCGCTGGTCATACCCAGAACCTGTTCCTGTGACACCATCTTCGATTAAATAAACTGTTAATCTATAGTCTCCATTAAGAGTCGTATTAAATCCGGCATGAACTTCCACTGTAGCACTTGCACCATTTATTTCTGATTTTATTGCTAATCCACAAGAAGAAATTTTTATTAATTGATCGTTTGCAACATATTCCCAAGAACCTCTATTCCACGTAGATGTAGTACCATTAAATGGAACCCTATCTACCATTCCAGAAGGGTAGCCAGTATTCTGATAAGTAGTTTCTAAATAATTAGTATGTGCTATTGCCATATCATCGCTAGAATGTAAACTCACTCCTATAGCATTACCGTTATTATTATCAATAATACTTTGAACCCTATGTGCACCATCTGGGCAATATCCGCACCATGCCCCTGTAAATTCTTCGATTAATACTTTTTTGGTAAATGTAGACGGAACTTTACTGACATTAAAGTCATCGGGCTCATCTTCGCATCCACCAAAGACCAGTAATCCAAATATTAAAATCTTTAAATATTGATTCATTTAACATTCCATAGTTGATTAAATCTATTTATCATCTGGTTCTGTTTGCTCTTTCAGCACACCAGATTCTTTGAGTTGTTTTTCCAACAAAATAACTTTACTAAGAGCACCAAGCTCAAAAATAAAGCCGATTATTCCAATTGCTTCCATATTTTATCTCCTATCTATTATCAACTCTAGCAGGATGATTTTCACCTATTTTTTTCTTGTAGGCATTTTTATTAGTCATTAAATATATTTTCTATTCCCAGAGCCTTGCTAACCTACGAACAAACCCAAGCGTTGCTCCAAATCCAAATGCTATACCGGCAATTTGTAAATTGCCAAGATACATTGCGATGGAAGCAAGTAAATATGAAGCGAATCTAAACACTCCATAAATTGAGAAATCATTTCTACGTTCTAATTCATCATGTCTTTTCATTATTATTTTCCTGTTTTTATTTTTTGGATTTATCAGATTTTTTATATGTTTGTGAATAGTGGTAATTTTTCCAAGTAGGTTCAATATATATTTTTGCACTTTTTGGATTGAGATGCAGTGAACCACGATTTTTGAAAAAACATTGTATTAGTTTCGGATATTATTTCACGAGAATATTTTGATTTTCTGCAATTAATTATTTTTTTCACTATAAAATTTACGCACCATCCCACAAACAAAAAACCCAGAACCTCAATCGGTATCCCGTTTTTGCAAAAGGAGTAGTGTATATTGATTCATACCCGTAGTTTGATGGGGAAATAATGGAAAAAGGAAAGCCCTGTCTTTACAGGGCTTTGTCATCAATAACGAGAGCGGAGAGAGAGGGATTCGAACCCCCGATACACGCAAGTGTATACTGCATTTCGAGTGCAGCGCATTCAGCCAGGCTCTGCCATCTCTCCTTAATTAGCGTTATATTCCGATGGAAATTATCATGCCCTTTACGGAATCACAACGCGCAGAACTAGAAGAATACCTGGAAACAATCCTTGAATTATACACGGAAGATGAATATGAAGAGTTGGTGGAAGGTATAGTTTCCCATTATTGCGAGCGGAAATTCCAGATCGGGGAAGAAGAATCCGTTAAACTATTTTACGAGATCGTAGAAAAATCACAATAATCAAATTTATTATTAAGGAAAAAACTAAATGGCAGATATATTGATTAACCAATCCGTTGCAATTTTATGTGACGGAAATAATATTGAACGAAGTATTCATGGAGTATCCAAATCGACTAAGGCCATGATTGACTTCGATAAATTGATACCTAAACTATTGAATGGAAGAGGTTTAAATAGGCTCATTTACTTTCGGGAAGGAAAATCAATTTCACAAAAATTTTCTGAACGTCTCCATGAGAATTATTATGGTTCCGTTGTTCCCTGCCACAAATCAGCTGATATTCCATTATCAATAAAAGCGACTCAATTGGCATCCAAGGTGGACACTATTATTATTATGTCTGGCGATTCAGATTTTGTTGAACTGGTAATTCATCTCAAAGCAGAAGGCGTTAGGGTTGAGATTGCAGCTGTTAGGCAAACAACTGCAAAAATATTAAAAGATGAATCGAATTACTTTCATGAGATAACCAGTGATGACTGGTTTGTTTATCGGGGAGCTAAAAAAGGGCCAAGACCAAGAAAGGATTAATGAATCAATATCGATTTATTGTATAAAAGATTGATTGAATTTCACTTTCAGTCATCTCTATTCTTTGGTACAATAATCCATGTGATTACCAACAATAATTTCAATTACAGAGGGAAATATGGAAAAAGGTAAAGTCAAATTTTATAATAAGAGTAAACGGTATGGATTTGTTTCCGCTGAAGATGGAAAAGATTATTTTTTTCATGAACAAGGGTTAACCGAAGGAATTTACGTTCGAGAAGGTGATAAGGTAGAGTTCAAGATTATTGATGGCGATCGTGGTCAAAAGGCTGTTGAAATCTCTATTATTGATTAAAGAATTTGAATCAATCCTTAAATGAATCCCTTTGCAGATAGTATGGGGCTTTATTTACTAATGGACTTAACAATTAAATTCAATTCTTTACTGATTATTTATTTTCACAGTATACAGCTATAGTATTTAAACTATTCCGAAAATAAAGGCATTAGAAAATGATACATAAAAATCAATATTTAATTGGCTTTATTTTATTTATTTTGGCAGGTACGAGTATCTTGCAAGCATCTCCTGTAGGAGATGCAACATTATTTGAAAAAATGATAGGTGTTCTTGTCTCCAGTGCATTGGTATTTTCCTTAATAAAAGGATACCTAACAGTAAATAAAATTTGGAAGCGGCGTAAAAATGAAGAAGTAGCTAACAGTATTTCTATCGTTGCTGCCATGTTGGGCTTTGCAGTTGGGTTTCCATTTCTTCTGAATAGTATATTAATTACAAACGATTATTTTTCTGCTGCCAAAAGTGTCATTGCTTTATGTTTGGCTTTTGTATTTACCATGATTGGCACAGGATATTATGTTGACCATAATCGTGGTGTTGGATTTATTACACTTTTAGGCCGAGCATTAAATTTAGAACGAAAAGAATCCGGCGAGTTATTAAGTGATATGTTACGCCCAAAGGGTGCACAAAAAATAATTGATATATTAGTTAACCTGGCAGCCATTGATGATGATATTGCTCAGGAAGAAATTGATTTGATTAATCAGTTTGCTGAAAAATGGAATATAGAGATTCCTGAACTCGTACCTGGAAAGCCTGAGACAGTTACAAACCTTGTAGAATTGAAATCAATAGTACAATCTTATTTGGATGAAGGTCCGGATACAGATGTGGCTGAAAGTTTGGTTGATTTGATCAATTTGATGGCTGAAGCAGACGATGAAGTAACAGATGAAGAAGCCATGGCTGTTGCAGAATTCACAGGGATGATCGCTCATTATGTCAGTTTAGAAAAAGGGGGCGAAGTTGAAATGTGGGAGGTGAATATAGTTCCGCAAGGAGATGATCAGATCAGCGCTGTAAAAGAAATTCTGCCTGACTTGAACGTGGTTGAAGATCGAGGTGGCCACGTATTTAAGGTTGGCCGTTATTTCTCGGATGATTATGCAGAAGCTGTATGCGCCAAGTATATTTCTATCGGACTTTATTCTAATACAACAAAATTGAAGGTAGATTTTAGTAAAGAAAAATAGTTGGCATTTTTTGAATTATATAATTAGTT
>Ga0308019_10002582_pt1 | contig 10291 bp, 5 predicted proteins | sample Neamet284_FD_203135 | JGI IMG/M metagenome (GOLD analysis project Ga0308019, IMG submission 203135) | Marine microbial communities from water near the shore, Antarctic Ocean - #284 | ecosystem: Environmental > Aquatic > Marine > Unclassified | place: Southern Ocean | collected 2014-10-01
ACGGAGGCTCGTGTGGAGTATGAGTATCATTAGAGAAGCAGAACAATACATCAAGAGTAAAAAGTATCATCTCATCAAAGGGCTAGCTGAAAAGCTAGACCCTTTAGAGACTTACATACAAAGGAACATGGATGATTCAGTAGAGAAAGATAAAGCTATTGAACATCTAACGGAAGTGTTTATGTGGTGCAAAAGATACACAGATATTAGGAGATAGTATAACAATGTTAGTATGTAGATCGTGTGACGTAGAATTAACAGACGCTAATTGGAATCCTTCTTGGAAAAAACTAGGGAGAATTAGATGTAAAGATTGTAATAACCCTAACAGACTTGTAAAAAATGCAATAGGTAATCCAGAAAGAATGTACGTTAATGGTGAGTATATAGCAAAGTCAAACCCTTTACATAAACCGGGAAGATATATAAATTTTAATAATGAAAACTTCTCCTCTATAAAAAAAGTAGAGGAAACAGAAGAAGGTGAAGTGTACGTTGTAACAAATGATGCTTGGCCCGGCTGGGTAAAGATAGGCATGACTATTGACATTGAGAAGAGACTAGAAAACTTTCAAACGGGTAGTCCTCTCAGAGATTACACCTTACATTATGCAGCATCGTTTGATGTCAAACGTAAAGCAGAAGCAGAGGCACATAGAATTGCTGGCACTATAGCAGAGGAACAAAAGAACGAATGGTTTAAGATGGATATAGAGTCTGCTATTAATACTATAAGTAGTTTAAATTAATTCTTACCTATGTTTCTTATTCGTGCTTTGTCTTCTGCTATTATTTTTAGTTGATAAATAACATCGTCCATCTGATCTTCAGTTAAGTCTGTAATCTTTTTTACAGGGGCATCCATAAAAGGTATTTTGTTTCTTAGTGATTCCTCATCTAAAAAAGTAGGATCTGTTTCAGACATATCTTTTATGACGTTGTTTATATCTGTTTCATTATTCCTACCTAGACGCTGTATATTTACTATTCTAGCTAGTCTTCCGTCTGTTGATCCTATCTCGTCTACAGCAATAAGTAATCTATCTCTAGCTGCTGCCCTGCCCCTAGTTAAAATTGCATTAACTATATTTGTTTTCTGTTTGACATCACCGTTGATCCAATCAGGAGAATCTATATACTCTAGGGCTATCTCATTTAAAGGCACACTAATTAATTGATTTAGTCTATTGTTTACATCTTTAAACGGACCCAATGCCCCAGCTTTCCACTTAGGTTTACCTACTCGATTCATCATCGTAAAGAATAAACCATTTGGAGACACCATTCTTTTACCAAGATTGGCACTGCCCGAAGGTAATCTTTTTTGACCAGCAACATATTTCTGAGGGGCAAGCTCAACACCTGTTATATCCATAAACACTTCATCAACATACCTAAGTGTATTGTTTATAAATTCTGCGTTTTGTTTTCTGTCTCTTACTTTATAGTCACTACCCATAAGTTGAGTTAATATATTAACAACTTCAAATGGTCGTGATGTCATTTGAAGTGCTGAACCTAAAGGGTTTATACTAAATGCTGTCGCTAAAGAAATTACTGCTTCTGGATCATCACCTGTTAGAACCTCAAAAATATTTCTGTTGAAGTCTGACATAGCCCCACCTATAGGACGGAAGGTAGATGTAAGATGTGTATCCCTAATAGTTTTCCAAACATCTAAAGGAACTCCTCCGTCTTTTGTAATGTGTGCTCCTAATCTTCCTAATGCTTTATATAAACTTTCTGGGTACTCATAAGTTTTTTCAACTATCTGTCCAGATCTGTCACGTTCTTCAAACATACCTAATCCATCTTCAAGATTAGTTAATTCTTTTGCTGTGTATGCAGCTATTATTGTAAAACCTACACCAGCTTTGACATTTAAATCAAGTGGGTCTCTTATTAATGCTTTTTCACCTACTGTTTTTCTAACGAAGTACTCATTAATTTTACTGATGCCCATAGTATCAAACATGTAAGCAAATGTGTTGTTAGCAAATTGACCAAAAGGAATTAGTAAACCTACACCCGGAATTTTTCTTGCGTCTTCTATTGTTTTTGCTACTAGCTTTACAGGTTGAGTCATCTCCGCCCAATTCTCAGCACCATACTTCATAGAGAATGTATTCCTACGAGCTTCTTGTATTGAAGGTACATAAATCTTTCTTGCAAAATCGCCAGAGTCCATGATGTCATCGAAGTCAGGACTAGATAGTAACTCACTGTAGCTCATGCCGTAGTTTCTTCTAGATAATTTATCTATTGAGTACAGTAACTCTTGTTGCTTAGTCATTAAGTCTACAGCTTTAACACCAAAAAGTACTTGTGCTTTATCTAATGTAAGTTCTGTGGCTTTCCTTGCATTTGCAGGTATAAAACCTAGACCCATAGCTTTAGCTATCTCTTCTTCAGATTCTATTCCACCAAACATGTACCTAACTAGTTGTTTAGATTCGTCAGGGAACATAACAAGTAAATCATTAAACTGATCTGCTGTAGCAGTAGGGTCTAGTAAGTTACTAAACTTATTTTTTAATTGTTTTACGTGCATCCCTTGTGCCTTCCACCACAAACCTCTTTCATCTGGATTTAACCCAAGATGTTTTATCATATCTTCTCTGCCATATAATAAACTTCTACCCATATCAGCAGCAGACTGGACCATAGATGCAGTTCTCCACCCGTAAACATTCAATGCAGTAGTTCCGGGGTGAGTAACAACAGCACGAATTACTTGTCGTTGTAACCAACCTACGTCATCTAAAATTTTAGTTAGTGTGTTTACAGGAACAGCATTGAGTTCATCGTTAACTGCCTTATTTATAGTTGTTTGGTCTAACCCTTTATGTAAGAGAGTCCAAGCTTGAGAGTACTGGTTCAATACTATACCAGCTTCTCTAGCGTAAGCTGCATCCATATCTAAAGATTGAACTAATGTCTTACCTTTGTAGTCAGGTACAAACTGACCTACTGATGCTTTAAATCCTGCGTCTATTTCTTTTCTTACATCTGAAGGTAAACTCTTAACTACATCACCAAGCCAACCTGCAAAGTTATCTTTTATAGGTTTGCCTGTTCTTTTATCTTTAGGTAGATTTTTTCTTGGTCCATGATACTCTATACCTTTTTCTTTTAGTAAAGGAATGAGTCCCTTAAAACCTACCTCATCATCTCCAAATAAAAACATCATACGTACAGCAGTAGATTGTTCTAACGGTACACCCTCAAGAGTAAACCTTAGAGGCGCACCTCTCTTAGCTTTATCGAAGAAAGATTCAAACTTTATCTTTATTTGTTTCAGCCCATCCACTTCTAACCATTGCTGCTTTAAATCACCAACTTCTTTTTTGACATTCATGGTTGTTGCACCAGCAATTTTTTCTGCTTTTCTTACAAGGTATTGTTCAAAAGCAAACATATCGTTACCTGCTTTTTTAATTTGAGAGCCGTACAAAGCAAATAGTTCAATACCACCTCCGGCAATACCACCTAATACACTTATACCAGTCTGAAGAATTTTTCTCCCTCCTTCTTGGGAACCCTCTTTTAGTGCAGAACCTTGAGCAACCCAGTCTGCTACACCTGTCATAAGACCTTCTGTCAAAGCAATAGCTTTAGCACTCGCTTTAATACCTGCGTTTCTGTAAGCTTTTGCTTGAGACTTTGAAAAATGGGCTACTGTATTTCTCATTACTCGTTGTGTATTTTGTTTTATGTCATCTATTAATACTTGTTTTTCAAATGCTTTTAACTTTGCTGACTTAGTAATTGCATCAACGTAATCCTCACCATCTTTTAATACTACACCAGCTCCTCTTGTTATCTTTTTTGCGTATCCAGTAACTGCTTTTTTAGTTTCTTTAGTTAGTATTTTTTCGAAAGCTAATCGTTTTGCTAAAGCTCCTCTACCTAAAGCTACCCATGTAGTAGGGTCTGTACCTACTGTCCAAATGTAATCTACTGTGGCATCAATTCCTTGCCTAGCAGTTGTGCCTTCTTGAAATGCACCACCTTTGCCTACGTCAAAAAGAATAGTACTTCTTCTTGATGCTTCTCTTTCGTCTTCACTCGCTGATAACATTCTGTAGCCTTGACCAAAGATGTAACCTATATTGTAAAAGTCTTTACCTCTATTACCAGCAAGCCACTTGGCTGCTAACTTATCAGGATCTGTATTTTTAAGTGTCTGTCCATTGCGGTAGTACATCTCATCAGAAATAATTTCCATTGCACCGGGGCTTGAGAGTAAATCGTTTACTGTTAATCCTAGTGATTCTTTTTCTTGAGCTTCCTCTGTAAGTCGTTGTCTAAATTCTGTAGAAAACACATTGAGGTCAGACCTAAACGGAATTGATTCGCTTTTAGGTCCAGCTTCTGCCTCTAATATCCTAGCTGAATTATCTAAGGGTGTTCTTTCTAAACGATCTACACTAGGTGCAATCTCTTCACGTATTGATACTGGGACACCATAGTCTCCTATCTTTTGGTTCTTTTTTCTTAAGGCTATATCTATAGTGTCCATAACATCAAGGTCAGCAAGCTTATAGTTGGTTCTTGCTTCCTCTGTTTCTGTCTCATCTGTTATTGTTGTTTTTTTATTGTTGTACAAATCTCGTTTAGTTTCATAAACATTTCCTTCACTATTAATAAAACCATTCATTAGCGACTCCCCGGATTATATTTTAGATTGCCAGCTATCATATAATACCCTACAACATTTCTAAACTCAGAACGTGCATACGCTTCAGGAGAATCAAATACTTTTGCATTAGCTATTGTTAGCTTCAAGTGCGCACCAAACTTTATTAAATTAGGATTGTCTGTAATCTGACCGGGGAATTGTTTTTCCCTAAGAGCTGCATTTATTAATACACTTTGGTCTATTTCTGAATACTCAGTTAAAAACACATCTGTAGATAAAGATTTTAGATTTTCTAATGATCTTGCATACGCTCTAGCTCTAGTCTGGTTACCATACTTAGGATGTGTAGGAAAGTCTTCACCTGTGTACATTGATGCTCTGTTAGCAGTGTTTAATTCAGTATCAAAAGATCTTTCTGCATCCCCTAACAAAGCGGTTGCAGCACTAGTAGCTGTAGTTGCGTTTAATCTTTCAGGTGGAAGTTGTAAATTTATACCTCCTAATCCTGTAGGTACGTTACCTTCATTAGCTATCGCACTAGTTAATTCAGGGTACTGTGCGTCTACTCTTTCTTGCCAGTAAGGATCATTACCAATTAAAGCTTGAAGAATACTGTTCTTTCTTACTACAGGATCTGCTTCTCCTGCTTTAACTGTATTGAATGCTCTCTGCATAATTGTAATAGGGTCTATGTCTAACTCACTAGCGTAACTAGATGTCTTATCAATTATCTCTGATAGTTCTGCAGTACTTAATTCGGGTCTATCATTTAACATAGAATAAAAATTCTTTACGCCTGCGTAGCCTCCCTTTTCTAGTAAGCCTTGTACACTACGCTTAGGAATACCTCGCATAGTAAAGTAACTAACGTACTCCTCCATCTTTTTTATTTGTTTTTTGTTACTAGCTAAAGCTGAAGCTCCCCTTGTCTTTAGGTATGTACGCCTATCATCAGAAGCTTTACGAATGTACTTTCTATTCTCTTCTACAGTATCTGAAAATTGCTCACCAAATCCTGCCCAAAAACCTGCACCCATTATACTGCTCCCCTACTCATTAATCCTTTTGAAGAAGAACCCTTTGCCATTAAAGGGTTTTCATCTGACCCTAAAGGATAGGGATTAAATGGACCGCCTTCTTCTGGAGGGGCAGTCTCTCTTCTAAATTCTTTATCTTGGTTGTCCTCAAACTGAAAAGGTTTAGTAGGACTATTTGGAGTATTTGGTACAATGTCTTCTTTTCTATTTTTCATATCTTCAATAATATCTAAGTTATCATAATCAGGTTTACTATCAGATAAGAAATCTAAAGCACCTTCTATTAGACTATCATCGTAGCCTTCTGCTCCTATCTCGTCTTTCATTTTATTTAATTCTTTACGCAAGAGAGCTTCTAATTTATCTTTCTCTTTTTCTTCTTTAGCTGTTTCATCTGGTTCGAGACCAGTCTTATAAGTAAGATCAGCTTCTTCTGCTACTTCTACTAATTGTTTATACAAGACAGGAGACAAAGATAAACTAACATCTATAGAGTGAATGCCTTCCATTACTGCAACTGTCAGCATACTCTCCGTTAATGAAAGTAAAGGATACCCTAACTCTATGAGAGTATAGAAATCTTCTAGTACTTCGGGGTTGCTTAACCTTTCAATGTGGTATCTTAGTGCCTCATTAGAATCAGAAATCTCTGGAGGGTTTTCCCACGGAAAGTTCTTCGGCTCATCAGTAAGAGACTGTCCCGGTATTGGTGCTTGTAAAAGAAATTCTTCCATTATATTTTTTCCATCATGTGTTTAAAATTTTATTTCGTAATCAATGCCAAATTTACCTTGAGTGTCTGCCCTAGCAGATAGGGATTGACCATCCCACCTGTAAGTCATTTTACCTTTAGTATACTTGTTATTATTACTTATTGTTTTTGTGATGTTAGCATCGAGGCCACCAATTACTGCACCTGCTTCAATTACAGATAACTTACCATAATTTTTACTTTCATAAGTTAAAAATTCTTGTTTACTTTTTGTTTTTTTCTGTGATGCACCACCATATATAACAGCTTCGTCACTCAGAACAACTTGTCCTTTTATTACAGCACCTACTTCTTTGTCTAATTGATCTACAATTACTCCATCACTATACTTTGTTCTTGTTGTTCCTTTAGTACCAAACAAACCTGCAGTTATAGACTTGTTTAGTTTAAGCTCACCATATATAGAGGCGTGTAATTTATTTCTTTCGCCTTCTACTATAACCTCACCTGTAAAAGGATTAGGGGCATCAAGGTCTGGGTTAATTGGAAATACATTAGATGGGTCAGTTTTAAGTTTTTTTAAATCAAAGTCCCCTGTAAGCTTGGTAAAGTCGTCTGGTCCTTTAAACGGTTTATCTCTTGCTGCTCCTATTTCTGCCTGACTAGCAGCTAAAGATAAAGCTTGTAGTTGTGAACGATCATAATACTTACTGATATTTGCAAATTGTCTAGCTTGTTTACTCATCAAACCATTTTTGTTAATGTCTTTAGGGGTATCAACAGTACTGCCTGTCTCTAGTAACAAAGAGGAGTCTTCGTTTTTTATACGATCTGCTAGATTTTCGTAACCCTTTAATGCATCTATAAAAGAATCTGCCATTATTATTTACCCACAGCAAATTTAGTATATCCACCTAAGAAACCAGTGAGCAGTGTACTAAAGAGTTTACCTTTGCCCATGTTGTCTGCTAACTCAGCTTTAGATGTAGCATCTAACTTAGCTACTGCAACTTGTACTGCTCTGTCTGACGCACTTTCTATTGCAGTAAAAGCAAAAGACATTAAGTCTCTTTCCCTTTGCCATATCTGATCTATACTTGTAGAGGTAAGAGCATTAATAGACTTAGCGTATTCCATGTTAGCTTGGTTCTGAGCAGCAGTATCTATAGTTGCTGTGTTCTGTCTCCACTGTGTGTTAGCTTGTGCTATAACTAAAGCATTCTTTGCGTTGAATTGATCTCTTTGATTTTCTAACTCTGAGTTAAATCTTTGTAACGTACTAAGATTGTCTGCATCAAACTGTGACATTGCATTAGTTTGTGTTGCATTAAACTGTTGTGTTTGATTTGCAAGACTAGCAAAGAATTGTTGTGTTTGATTATCCGATGTAGCATTGAATTGACTCGCTGCATTAGTTGCTGCCTGATCAGTAAACAAAGATTGTACTACAGATTGTTGCTTAAACAAACTCGTTTGCTGTTCGTTACTTAAGTTTTGCATATCCATCTGCATAAAGTTATTAGCATTCTGTACTGCAGCTTGTTGTCTATTGCTTAGATTAGTCATCTCAAGATTAGAAAGTGCAGCAGCTTCAGCCATAAGCATAGCTTGTGTATTACTTAAGTTAGCTAGGTTCATTGTGTTAGCAGCTCTACCATTCTCTAATGCTATCTGTTGGTCAGCAGTAAAGTTCATGTTAGCTATGTCACCAATACGAGCAGAGTTCTGTACACGAGCTTGAAACTCTTGTGTAAACTCCATGCCCATAAATGTAGCACGTTGTTCTGCTGCAAGCATAGCACGTTGCTGTCTATTAGACAAGTTCTGTATTTCAAATTGTGCAGTTACTTGAGCATCAGCTTGAGCTATAGGTAGTGCAGACTCCATAGCTGCCTGTATGATAGCTTGTCCTGCCATGCTTGATGCACCCAAGCCTCTGGCTGCCATCGCTGCGTTAGCTGCTCTCATAGCTCCTGCTGCCCACACAGGAGACTTGCCATCTGCAAAGTCATCCATAAGGGTAGCGAGTTGTCCTTGGACAGTAGCTTTAACTGAGGGTAGTGCAGTTGCAGCTTGTACTTGTTCAGTAAATGCAGCAGCAGTAGTTGCATCAGCAACTCCAGTGACGAGTTCCCCTGCTTCTATCTTACGTTGTACAGGATTAGTAACGAGAGTAGCTGTACCTTGTGTTGTTTTTAAATTAGAGACAGCAGAGGTTTCATCTGTTGAAGCTATAACTTTTGAGTTAGCTCCAACTGAACCTGACGCTGCAGTCATGGCATCTGTAGCAGCTTTAACTGCAGGTGTTACATTAGAAGTAGACATCACACCTTTTGGTCCTTCGACTGCAGGTGCAGTAGCTGTAGATACACCAGTAGCACCCGGTATAGCTACACTAGGAGCAGTGCTAGATACTGAACCTGTTCCTGCTGCTATAGTAGTGTCAGGACCAGTGGGTGTACTTACTACAGTTCCCGGTGTTACAACTTTAGAAGGGTCACCGTACACGTTAGCCATAGTAGTAGCTTGATCTGCTGCTAGTTTTTGTACAGGGGTTAATGGTACTTCTGGAGTTGCAGCAGGGTCAGCAGTTTGTCCGGCTTGTGCTTGGTATTGGGGGGTAGCCATATCAGCTCCTCTATCTGTCATATTTCCGCCTCCTCTCATTGGCCTAAAAGGTCTATAAGGAAGTTTGTTTGCATTTGTTTCTTTAATAAAATCTTCAAACGTTGCATTTAATCTTTTTTTATCATAAGGATTAGAGTTTTTAAAAGTTTCAAAGTCTTTTTGTATATCTGCTGTTGGTCTATCTGGTATAGATTGTAGGTAAGTTGCGTATTCTTTTTGATACTTTTCTTGTTGGCTTTTAATTTTTGCTTCGTTGTATTTAGTTTTTGCTTCTAAGTAAGGTTTAAAGTTTGGGTCAGCACCTACCTCATCCCAAGTGGTTGCCCCAAAAACACTAGGGCTTGGTCCGAACTCAGTAGTATTTTCAACTGCTGGTTTTGGTGAAAATCCTTGTTGTGTTAAATACGTATTATAATCCATAAAGTCATCAACAGGCATTGACATTGATGGTGGTCTTAAACCTGTTTCACTAAATACTTTTTGTTCATAGTCTGGCAGTGTATTGGGTCTAGTTCCACCAAAACCAACACTATTATAAATATTACTCTGGTACTCATCTAACTCTTCAGGCAGATTTTTTGTTACTTTTGGTTGTCCTGCCTTAAAGCGTCTTAGACCCTCCGCTCCCTCTTTATTATACTTAGTGATTGACTCAGGTTCTACATAATCAGCACCGCCTCGTAGGTAACTTGTATTACCTGTCCTGTTTAAATAGTCTTCGTAAGCTCTGACGTTCATGCTTGCAAGACTGCTGCTACCACCTATAACACCAGTGTAAGGGTTCATCCCACCCATGTCTGCAGTCATTGCACCACCAAAGTTACGAGCTTTCTGAAACTCAGGTGAGTCGTAGTACCCTTCTAAAAGATTAGGGTTTTTTTGTATAGGTTGGCGTTGTCGCTCTAATGCTCGTGGATCAATTAATTGACCCGTTCCCTCATATGTACCTGTTTCAGTATTAAAGTATAAATCTTGACGCAGACGGTTAGGATCACCATAAAATCCATCGTCATCAAATCTTACACCTGCCTTCATGTTGTCTTCATTTGACAGATTAGGATTATACTGTGGTACTTGAGCAGCCCTATAAGTTTCTTCAGTTCTAGTTCCGGGTGCAGGTCCAGACATTTGTGAACCATAATTATTTGTTGTTACATCATTTCTTGTAGCATCTTTTCCTATCTTAGGGTCAACCATGTATTGACCAGCACCTGTTCCGTCATACGTTTCACCAGTTACAGGGTTAGTGTATGTTCTCATTACAGTAGCGTA